>VOFJ01002915.1_pt1 | contig 29629 bp, 48 predicted proteins | sample 5384081 | NCBI WGS metagenome assembly VOFJ01 (sample SAMN12384729, study PRJNA508395) | human gut metagenome | isolation source: healthy gut I | host: Homo sapiens | reverse complement strand
TTTTGAATTTGATTTTTAGAAATCAGATTCAAAAAATTGCAAAGATTGGTACCAGCTTGCACTGCTTGCGCAAGCTAAACGAATTAGGATTGACTACTTGCCTTCTCAGAAGATTTTACATCACCTTTATTGAGATAACTGTTTTCCAACTTCATCGTTTTTTTATAATAATTATTTAGAAGATTGAAATGGGCTAAATCTGATGCGATTGCCATTGTCAAAAAAGCCAACAACAGTTAACATCGTTATTTTCCAACCACAATGATACTTTCTAACTGCGTAAGTACACACAATCGACATTGCAAACGAATTTAACGCTGTAGACCGCATTAAACGTATCCTTGACAATGTAAAAGTGGCAAATGCATCTTGCTTGAAGTGTTCCCAAACGATGATACTAGTTTCTGCTACAATAGGATATTTTTTCTTTGATATGCATCTTCCTTTTGTCATATATGATATCTGCAATCCTATCAACGATCAATCCTAAAATATAACACCACCCTAGCATAATAATCGATGGCACTATATTTTTTATGCAATACTTAATAATTGGTAAAAATGCGTTTCCTATAATAATAAATATAACTAAGAAGATAATTGCAAGTGTTTCCATACCAACGACAATATACTCTACATATATAATTTGGTTGTTTCCATACGATACTCCTATTTATTTCGATAACGACGACTTTTCCATCTTTTTCCTATACTGTGCTGGGCTGACCCCATATTCTTTTCGGAACACCCGACTGAAGTAAAGCTGGTTGTCGTAACCCACGATTTCTGCAATCTCGCCGATTTTATAATCGGTATTCTCCAACAAGCTCTGCGCATTGACCATCCGAAGCGACAGGATGTACTGCGCAGGGCTTATTTTCATATACTGCTTGTGAAGTTTCGGATGAACCAGTTTGTGCTGATGTGCAGCGATTCTGCATAGTCCTCCACGCTGATTTTGGTGTTATAGTTCTCGTTAAAGTAGGCAACGGCGGCTTCGATTTCTTCCGGAATGTTGATCTCCACATTTTTCACCTTCCTGCTGCTGGCGGCTGACAAGAAGCAGGATCGTGTTGAACATCGAGGCAATATAGTCCTCATAGCCATACTTGCACTGCTGCAGTTCCCGGATGATTTTTCGGAACACAGCATCTTATACTCCGGCAGTGTTCCGCTGTAAAAAGACGTGCTGATCCAGTGGGATGCCGTGATAGGTCAGAATGTTCTTTACATCATAGCCAGTGAAATGAATCACCTGATCGTCGGCCAGTTCTCCCGGACAGAGCAGAAAGCATTCCAGCACGGGTGCAAAGGCGATGCACACGCTCTCTCCGGTTCGGCTCCGACATCTGGCGTTCAAGGATCTTCTCCGGTGCTAGCAAGAGCGCAGCTTCTGCTCCGCTTTTGGCTTTTTCGCTACGGAGGTAGGCAAGGTCAGTTTGGGGTTGGGTCATGGCATCACGCTCCTTTGCAAAATAAAAAGCCAAACAATCAGATCTGCTTTGCAACTGGTTGTTTGGCGAGGAAAAGCGTATATGGTTTTGGCGGTTTAATCAAACAATGATAACGTGAACAGCACGTTCGTAATCAACTTTGCGAACGTATATTGTGTAGATTGTTTGACAATTGACCTTTTGGAAAATGCGGTTCCAGTTCTTTCACGGGTTCCCATCGAAAACAAAGACGGCGATGATAAATCGCGTACTTTTGTTCGATATCCGATTCCTTCTTTTTCTAAAAGAGATGTGTATTTTTGGTATTGAGATTGATTTGAGCAAACCACCAACTCTTTTTTTGATTAAAAAACGGTAGCATAAAAAACTCCTTGCTCAAAAACGGTTATCGGATATTATTTGAAATTTCAACATACCAAGTCTTTCCGGTCTTTGCAGCAATATTGACAACATAGTAGCAGCCAACGCGATTTGTTGCATCTACCAGAACACCAGCCCAAGAGGAATCAGGGTATTTTGTCCAGTTTTTCTGAGATGCAGGAATGTCAAAATCCTTGGTCTGCTCTCGATATCCGTTACTCGTCCATCCAGTTTGACCAATTCTTAGAGTTTGGCTCGTAATTTTTTTGTTGCTGAGTTATTGCAATAGTACTTTCCAGTAACCTTTGTCAACTTATAATACGAACGATCGCCGGAGTCTTTAACAATATCATAATAAATTGTAGTATATGCTCGTACGGTGTTGCTTGAGTCCCAAGAATCTTGGTTGATGCTTCCATCTGCATAGGGGCTTATAGATGTTGGAAATTCGCTAGGCAGAATGGTTGCGACATCTTTTCGATAGGAAGTAAGGGACGAACCATCATCCAAATGTTGAACATCCAGAACGGTTTTTTCCTCGAACTGAATCATTTCATCGGTTGCCTTAACAATATTGGATTGGGTAATCAAATCTTTTTCCGGCGATTCAGAAGCCATTTTAGCAAAGAGCGAAGAATGAACGGTGACACTGCCGATTCTCATAGAAGGTTCCATTGCAACGCTAGAAACGCAAAGCATCGCAATCATCAAGAAAGAAAGCGAAGCAGCTAAAAGCTGTGATACTTTTTTATGTTTCATAATAAGCAATCCTTTCTCATTAAATGGATAAGTTTGAATTTAATTCAAAGCTATATTGCTGCATCGGAGTAACTCCTTTCGATTTGTGCATTGTGCCATCCTTTCTTACACTGTATACCCAGCAAGCAATATTGTCTACATTTCTGTAATAAGATGGAGAAAATTCGTAACGAAATCGGAGTCACCAACAAAGAAAAAATGGCATAGTGCTTTTTGCTGTTGAAACAGGAAAGCGACCATGCCATCTCAGGATTGAACTTATTTTCGTTTTTCTTGCAGATGCTTCTCAGGTACATAGGGACGCTTCGGCTGATACATCCAGCCTGCACAACCCGGAGGCCACTCCTGCATATCCTTCTTCACCAGAGCTTCAATTTTCTTTTTTGGCGAACTGTTTGACTTGAATTTTCATTTGTATGCCCTCCTTTCAATTTTGACAGCGTGAAATGGATAATGTTATTGCATCAGCAGTCAATGCTGCGACCAACCCTTGTAGTATGGAAGGAGCGATTTGAGTTCCCACCAACAAAATTGCGAAAATATTTAGAATCAATAATAACCAACGAAGAACAGCTATTTTTTTGCAGCCTTAAATTCATTTGTTGACCAGTGAATGCTTTTATTGTTAACTGGTGCAATATACAAAATTGTAATATCAGAAACTATAGTTAAGAAAAAAAACGCCAAGCCAAGCCTGTACGGAAAACGTAGGAGATTGAAGCAAGAAGAACTACTTCTAATAAAATGGAACAGAACAGGCATTTACTATAAGTAGCAGCATGATAACCGTTTGTGTATTTCCGAATTAAGAGGAAGAACACAGAAAATGAAATCGTTAAGGTCCAGCCAAAGCAAAAACCGCCAATCAGACACTGCACAAGCCAAGTGAATAAGGTTGTCACTCTTTTTTCGATGCTATATGCAAACCATTCAGAATAAGATTCATCAAGCAATCCCATCGACACGCACTTTTGCGTTAATTGCATTGCAAAATCTTTCATTGCGACAATCCTCATTAAAAGAACTTTCTTGAAAGAAAGAATACACAAGTTGAGCTACAATTTCCACAATAATGTAACGAAATGGACTTTTTTGTCACGAAATCGGAGTGAGCGGTATATCAGCGGTGAACTGGAACCACCCATTTTCATAGAACATCGTATACTCTCCACTGTATTTTTCAAGAATCAGTCGGATGTTCGCAAGTCCAAAACCATGCAGCTGTGGTTCTGGTTTTGTAGTTGGAATGGAACCATTTATAATTACAACAGGTTCCGATGTGTTTCGGACAGAGATAAAAAAGTCTTGCTGAACAACTGCCATAACATGAATCGCTTTATCGCCCTTGTCATACCGCTGACACGCTTCAATGGCATTATCCAAGAGGTTTGATAGAAGCACTACCATATCGGAGGCATCAAATGGGAGATTTGATAAATCATTCACTTCAAAATCAATGCTGATCTTCTTTTGAGTTGCTTCGGCAGCTTTTTGTGTTGAAAAGCGCATCCAAGATAGGATGGTGTGTGTTGACAAGGAATAGTCGATCTGATTGCTGTTCGGTGATTTTTCCAAGATACTCTTCAGCAGCAGAATATTCTTGGCTTTTCATCAGTTGATTTAGAATATTCAGGTGGGCCCGAAAATCATGAACTTTTTTCCTTTGAGCTGAATAAAGTTCGCTTGCTGAGGTCATGTTTTTCGATTGCAGCTGAATCTGCTGATTAAGTGTCAACAGCTGTTCTCTTTCCGATGCGGCATATTCCATTCGCTCCAATAAGAAAAAGAGGACTGCGACGTTTGAAATAAAAATGAGAATACAACAGCCAGCAGAAACAAACTTCTTCTATATTGTGACCACTTGTAACGTAAAGTAGGATCACAAGCATTACAAATGATGCACATGGAAATAGAAAGTACAGAATCAGCTGCGAATGTTGAGCATGGCTTCTTGGTCTGTTTGCCGTGCGCTGAAGCATTATTTTACGAAACAGTGCAATAATAAATAATTCAGCAGAATAATAAGAGATTCCATAGATTAGAGATAAAGTCTTATTGGCTTGAAACGTTCTGAGCATCCATCCCACAAACCGAAGTTGCAAGCATTCCGACTGCAAAAAGATAAACTATAAGTCAAAAGATATTCTACAACAATAAGAAATAATAAAAACCTTTCCTGAGATATTCCCATATAGAGTTCTGGCAACAATAAAGCAGGATAGTAGAAAATCAAAAAAATTTGACGATTTGGTTTCGATTTAAGACAATAACACTGAATTCAATGGATGCATACATTAAAATAGTTTGAACTATTACACCGACAAGAAATCTATGATCCCTCCAACGGTGCGAAGCAAAAGCGTCTAAAAACAGACATACGCAGACTGAATCTATGATTGTGTAAACCAAACTGATTAAAGCATCCATCTACTTTTACCTCGCCAATGTAAATATTTCTGTTTTTTAGCTCATTATAATTCTTTTCGCTTGGAGCCAGACAAAGACCACCACGCAATTGGACTTTATTGTATTGAAAGATTTCGACATAGTGCATATTGACAAGATAGCTTTTTTGAATACGAAGGAAACCGAGTGGCTCGATTTTTTCGGATAGTTCCGTTATGTTGCCGTAAAATTGGTATGCTGGGCGTTTTTCGTCCAACAAGTGCATAACAATGATTCTTCGATGAGATTCTAAATACAGAATGTCATTTACAGGTACATCAATAATTTCAGAGTTTATCGAAATTGTAACAAGCTGTTTCCGTTGAAGCACTTCTTGGACGGCTGAATCAAAGTAGGAATCAAGTTTAGCAGAGAAATCTGCTTTTAGTAAGTATCGAAAGGCTTGAACCTCAAATCCCTCTGGAGCATACTGAATGAAATTCGTAATGAAGATAATCACAATGTTTCCATTTTCTGCTCGTAACTTTCTGGCAAGCTCAATTCCATTTGTTTCGCCCATATCAATATCCAGAAGCGCAATTCCATTTGTTTCGCCCATATCAATATCCAGCAATATCATACGGAAGTGATAAGTTTATTTGACTTGGTTGAGAAAAACCATAAAATCTTAATGCTACATGCGTTTCCTCGCTTTTCTTTTTTGAGTTCTTCAATAATAGAATCAACGATCTGCTGGTCATCATCACAAACCAAGACATTCATTTTGAAATCCCTCCATTGCACATGGGAATGCTTTTTATCACACAACATACAGCCCTGCTCCTCACAAGTCAATCAAATTTCAACATAATCGAACATTATATGTAGTATAGTACGATTATGTTGAAATTTCAAATAGTACACTTTATATAAGATGGGAGTGTACGGGAATGGAGCATTATTTAGGAGAAAAGTTAAAAAGCTGAGGGAAAGTCGTGGCTGGACGCAGGCAGATTTGGCTAAACGGTTAAATAAGGCTGTATCCACGATCAGTGGATATGAAAGTGATGCACATGCAATTCCGTTGGATGTTCTTGCAAGCATTTCATCCTTATTTAGCATTTCAACAGATGAACTCCTAGGACTGGATGCGCCAGAAGTACTATCTCTTTCTGGATTGACTGGTGCGCAAAAAGAAAACTTTAATTAAACTCCGTAATGAATTGCTTTCACCAAGTCAAAAAGGAAATGATCTTTCGCCGCAGCAGATGGAAATTCTTCATGACATAATAAAAGCCTTCGGTTGACAATCGACTTGAGGCATAGTGCGAGTGCAATACAAACGGTTATTTAAGTATGACCCTCAATGCTGGATGCCCAGTGTTGAGGGTCATGTTATTTGCGGCCACACCGATTTCGTTACAAGTTTTCTCTACTTTGATACAAAATCGTGGACTTTGATTGCTTATTGTGCTTTGATGCTATCAATAGTTAATCTAAGAATTAAGGTGGACGTAACAATTTCGTGTCTTTTGGTTTTTTTTACATGAAAGGGTGATTCCAATGCAGAGTTGAAGAAACGTATAAACAATATATTATATCAAGTAACGGTATGCGATAATCAGTAAACTTCAAGGAGAATAAATATGAAAGAGATGACTCGCAAAGAATTTCTTAAACTCACGGGTGCAAGTACCGCATTGTTGGCAATGTCCCATATTATCCCCACTTCGGCATATGCAGACACGTCGAAGATAGATGCTCCATCGGCAGGAATGTATATAAGTGAAGTGGTTGATTTAAGCGGCTTGTCGCCTGTCGAACAGGAAAAAATCCTTACCGAACGTAACATCCCATATGATTCGACAATTACATATGAAAAAAATTGTTGTCGAAAGACCTGCAGCGCGAGATTCTTATAAGGGGAGTTCCATATCGTTTTCAGATAACGTACGGAAATAAACCTGTAAAAAATGAAAGGAGAAGTGTTGTGAGTCCTGCTGCAGCTGCGGTACTAGACAGAGGTGTTAATATTCTGATTGGATTAACAAAACCCTATATTTGGATTCCATTTACAGCTTCTGGGCTAACTCCCTCTCAGATTTTCATTTACAGTGATCCCAGTCAATACGCATCAACAAATATTTATACACATCTGAAAATTAGACAATGTGAATTTTATAAGGATTACTCATGGCAGCCAAATGCTTTTTTGGAAAGAGCAACCATTGAGGATACGACTGTAACTTATGCACTGGTAAATCCTAAAACAAAAAAGATTTTACCTCACAAACTGCAAAGAAGACAGAATATAGAAAAGCTACTCACTATGACAACGATAGCTATATCTTGGAAAAAAGCCTACTATTGCTTTGAGCATAATCTTCCGTCTTATAAGGAAAAAATGCTTGAAAGAAGAATAAAAAATGAAATTCCAAACAAAACTCACATTATGCAAAGCTGTATTCATCTTCATAGCAATAGTCGTATGCGCACTATGGGCATTTGAGTTTCGTATAGCAGCTGTTGTTGTTGTACTTTTGATAGACTATGTTTTTTGATTTTATAACACGTCGTTGTCCTTTTTGTGGGAAGCACTTTTCAATTGTACTAACAGTGAAAGATCGTTGTCCATTTTGCGGAAAATTATTCGAGTAAATATTTTATGGAAGCAGTGGGTATTCCATGCAGAAATAAATGTGTGTGCTATAAAATGTCAGCCAATTATAGGAAGAGACCTATATTCTCTGTAATGGACAATGGTCAATTATGAAAACTATTGCAAAATGAAAATACGATAGCAATCGTACAAAAACAGAAATCCGGAAACTTTTTGAGTTATTATGGTTCAAAAAGTTTCCGGATTTTCTGTAATGCTTTTTGAAGAGCCATTCTGTAACAGCCAATCACATTTCTATGAAAAAAGGTCAATCTTCTAGTCTACCGTGATCGCAACCAAGTGAAAGATAATGTTCGATTTCCCCACTCAGCACAAGCTGGGTATATTCCAAGGGCTTGTTATATAAGTAGCCAGTCCAGTTCTGCTCGCTGTGCCGGGGTGTTGCCATATTCGTCCTCAATGACGATGCAGTCGATGGAAAGAATGGTTCCATCCTCGAATCGGGCTTCCACTCGGTTGATGTCCATGTTGTAGCGGCAGGAAAGCACTTTTTGAGAGCGATTATAGTCAAAATTCTGATTTCGTTTCATTTGAATGGCTCCTTTAATGATTTGATTGTTGATTTTTTGACGAAATGAGATTCATTTTTTGCTTGAGCCGCCCAACCACACTACGATGTAGCTTTGTTCAGCTCTTGCGGTTGCATGATTGATACCAGCACAGCACTGGGATTCACCGTACAGAGCGAGTGAATCCCTGATGCTGTGCTTTTTTATTTGACACGAGGTGAAATTTTATGCGTCAGCCTGATCATGAGTACGAAGAACGGAGCTTTGGAGATATTCAACGTGCAATTGATTTTGAGAACAGTATGAATGACCTTGAATCGCAATTGTATTACCAGCATCTTTCCCCGAAAGAAGTTGCCCAGCAGGTGCTGAAAGCCACTTGCCAATTCTACGATGCTGACTGGTGCGGTTTAATTCAGGTCGATCTTGATTTGAATTTGTGGACACCATTCTGGTGGTTCAACGCTGGCGCAACAGACAAGACGATGCTTTTAACCGAAGAATATGAATCCGCTGAATTTCTTGATCGGTGGGTACAAACTGTCCGCAAAGGGAATTCCAATGGTCGTCCCGGACGCCGAAGCAACAAAAGAAGCCTATCCTGCGGAGTATAACCTGTACCAGCGGCTTGGCATCCGGTCTGTTATTGCCGTTTCCTTGGAGCCGCGCCCAGTCGCTCTGCTTGCCGTCCGGAATCCTAAGCGGTATATTCAGCAGACCAGTATGCTGCGGATTCTGGCCTATGTGCTGCTTGCGTCGTACAACGAACAGAAGATGCTGAACCGACTCCAGATGGCGTATATTCCCACTTCGATTCAAAGCAGCAAGGACATCTATGTCAGTCTGTTTGGCGAACTGAGCATCAGTACGTCCAAAGGCGTTCTGAAAGAAGCTGACTTTAGCTCTCCAAGCATCAACCGACTGATTTCTTACCTGCTGATTTCCCGTAAAAATGCCATTTCTCCGCAGGAAATCACCCAAACGCTCTGGCCGGATGATTCAGACAATCCCAGCCAAGAACGTCAAAGGGCTGGTTTACCGTTTACGCCAGAAGTTCAGTATTATTTCGGATGAACCATTGGTTTTATCCTCCGCATCCGGATATCAGCTCAACCCGGAGCTTCACATTATGACAGATTATCAGCGTTTTGATGAACTTGTATCTTCCGCTGTCAGAGCGTCCTCCGTAATCAACAAAGTGGACATTCTCAAAAATGCTCTTGACCTCTATCATGGGAAGGTCTTGTCCTCCGCAGATGGGGAGCATTGGCTCATTCAGTTTTCCACAAAATACCATCTTTCCTATATGGGTGCTGTCAGTGAACTGCTGAAGCAGCTGGATTCGCTGCATTCTTATGACTTGCTCAATCAGTACGCCATGAAGTCTCTGACCATCGCTCCGGATAATCCGAAAGCATACTGCTGGCTGATCCGCTCCCTGAAAGCACAGGGAATGAATGAACTTGCAACCAACGAGCTGGCCGCAGCAAAGGAACATCTGACCACGGAAGAATACGAGGAAATCCTTGCATTTGGAGCCAATTGGTAAGAATGATTCCTATAACACTTTCGCAACACCTTCATGTGACTTTCATAACACCTAAAATTTTTTCAGAAAGGGGCAAAAATGGCTCCATAACACTTTCATAACACCGCCAGATGACTTTCATAACACCGTCGTGTGATATGCTTACAGGGCACGAATCGATGCCCTGTAAGCTGATCGCACGGCGGTTTTTTTTTTTATAGGCTTCGATGCGTCGGAACAAAAACATATCGAAGCCTGAGATGCATTAAAGGCCGAGGATACTTATACCGCTTTCCATTCTCGGATGGAAAACAGTGTCGGTACCCTTTTCTTTAGTGCATCTCTTTTTTTGTTGCCAAGAAAAGCCCGCAAGCTGTCACACAGTAAAGTGTCCTCAACCTCCGCATCCGGCGGAAAGGACACTTCATGTTTTTTTGCCTTCTTTTTCGTGGCTGGAGCTGGCCGCAAAGTATCCCTAGAATCTCCAAATTTTCGACTTTTACGCTTTATCGAAAATTTGGAGGTTTACATGAAATTCAATAATGGCTCAGAGCGTGTACGTCTGGAAAACAGGTGGAAGAACCTGCGTATCCAGTACCGGGAAGCAGGAATGTCCGAAGATGCAATCCAGGCAATGTACCAGTTCGATTTGGATGTTCTCAATAGTGAACGTGCCTATGTTGATAATACTCAGCCGATTTTTGTGACCGAGGATGATGAGGATTCCGTGGATTTCAAGCGGTACGAAAAGGCTATTACGGTCACTGACGTATATCACGAAACAAAAAACCGTTTTGCATGGGTCGGAGAAATCAAAATGAGCATCTGCTTGCAGCACTTGAAAAATTGAATGCAAAGGATTTGGAGCTGCTGACGCTTTTTTTGCCTATGAGGGATACACTGTTACTGAAATTTCTAAAGTTTTGCACTGTTCTCAGCCGACAATTAGCATCAAAATCAAACGAATCACTAAATTTTTTTTTTGAAAAACTTTGAATTTGATGCTATGGATTGAGCCTTTCTCGATGGCTAGTAAGTGAGGGGACAATTTCCCGGACGGCTACCGCCGCCGGTGATATGTCCACACTCACGGACCTTGAAAATTGAACAGTTCAGTCATCTGGTACTCAGAACAATGATACTTCCGTAATTCGCGGCCCGGTCAGAAAGCAGACGGGGTGGCTGAGATGCCAATGGAGCGGTACAAGCCCGCCGCCAGATGATTCCCCACTCTCAGGGAGCCGAGGGCGAATATGAGAGACCTAAACATATTTTATCAGGAGCAGTCGGATGCTGTTTTTGGTCTTCGGCTGCTTCTGTTCTTTACATAACTACCCACTCATTTTTTAATCACACATAGGAGGTAAACCTATGGATGAACTGAATCCTACCATCAAAGAGCGTCAGATCTACCATGAGATGAAGCTGACTCCTGCGATGGTCAAGTCCATCCGTACCCTCTGCGGTGTCTGCCTCCGGCACTACGTTGAAACCAAGGCGTTCAAGATCGCCATTGTGCCGAATAAGGACAGATGCATGGAAACCTGCACGGTCTGCCAGACCCGGCGTGGCTACGACTACGTTGTCATGCCGCGCTGAATCCGGTTTTCATTCACCCGCAGGGATGCGATAGAATCCCTAAAATCAATTACCACCATGAATTGAGCAAAGCCCGCTGCCGAAAACGCAGCGGGCTTTTGCATATCAGAATGGAGGTTCGCACTTGGAATCGAATTGGAAGTTCCAACGCGGAGACATCTATTTTGTAAAACTGGAGGCAGGCGTTGGCTCCGAACAAAACGGTGCCCGTCCAGTAGTCATTCTTCAAAATGATGTCGGCAACATCTACTCTCCGACTTTGATTGTCGCGGCTTTGACAAGTAAGACAGATAAGAAAGTAACGCAGGCAACCCATTGTCAGGTAGAAGAAGATGGCCTGAAACCGTCCATTGTTCAGGCAGAACAGATTTTCACCATTGATAAAAAAGCCGTGTCCTGAGGTTTGTCGGACACCTTTCCCCGGAGAATATGCGCCGGGTCGATGATGCTGTGAAGATCAGTCTTGCTCTGAATCCGATGGGCAGCATTCAAAAACTCAAACCGATCATCCGCTCTCAGGCGGCTTACGCGCCTCCTGAAGTGGTGGATGGAAAGCCACCCATCTATCCCTACACACCCATCAAATCATCCTTTGAGGACGCTGGGAGTGTGGAGGAGATGATGATGTACACCGAACTGCAATCCGCTGTTCATGCCATGATTCAGCGGCTCGAATACAGCTTTACCTTTAATCCCACCTTGCTCACCATCGCGAAGCGTAAGCAGCAGGTCGCTGAGATTCTGGAAGAAGCTGAAAAATACATCTGGCGAATCAAGGAGGAAATGAGATGCGCCTGAAAAACACTGCGGATAACTTCTCCGCTTCCTTTAACATTACACCGCCGTACCAGATGGTGGTCATTCACAGCAGTAAGCTGATCTACCCTCGTGAGCTGTACCAGCGGGGCATCCAGCGCAAGCGCGTTGAGTTGATTGCCAAAGACTTTAACGAATATACGGCGAACGAGCCGAAGGTCAGCTTCCGCAATGGCCGGTATTATGTAACGGACGGCCAGCACACCATTGAAGCGCGTATCCTGCGCAACGGCGGTAAGGATCTGCCGATTCTGTGTAAGATCTACACTGGCCTGACGATGCAGCAGGAAGCCCTGTTCTTCGCAGAGCAGAACGGTCACGCCGCACCGCTGACGGCGGGCATCAAGCTCCGTGCCAAGGTCGTGGGAGAGGATGCGCCCTCCGTTGCATTTCTCGCAGCCACCAACCGGGTGGGTCTGGACTTCAACTATGACAGCTTGCAGTTGAGCGACTACCGCATCAGCTGCGTGGGCACCGCACTCAAGCTGTACAACCAGATGGGCGAGAAAAATCTACTGCGAGGCCCTGCGGCTGATCGTGGCTGCATGGGAGGGCAAGCCCTGATTCGTTCCGGGCATCTGTCCTGCGGGGCATGATGCACTTTATGGAACTGTATCACGGTGAGTTCAGCGAGGAACGGCTGATCCGTGCGCTGCGCAGCGTTCACCCCATGGAGATTTATCGCAGTGGCATGGACAATCCTGCCAAACTGCCCGGATGGAAGAAATACGTTTTTCCCATCTATATGGCCTACAACGGCAAGTGCCGCAAGGATGCCCTGCCGATGAAATTCTGATAAATCAAAGGAAAGGGCACTACAATGATCGACAAGTTTTCTCAGGTCGCAGGAAATCTTCCTGCGACTGACAGTGATGCTAACCGGCAATATCTGGTAATCAATGGCTATCCTGTTGTTTTCAGTTTTTCCAAAGAACCCAACCCGGAAGCATTTGAACGCATTCGGAACATCCTGCTTGCCACCAGCTATACGAAGAAGGTAGGTTGACATCATGGACGAATGCAGAATCAAACGCTATACTGAGTGCGGTAACGGGCGATAGATTTACAAACCGAGCCATTGCCGGACGTTCTTTGACAACGAAATAAAGCCTATCCCCACTTTTTATGATGAAAGTGAGGAATTTACAATGACAAGAAATAACAATCGCGTGTGCTGCTTGTACCGCGTTTCCACCGATAAGCAGGTGGATTTCAACTCCAACCATGAAGCAGACCTGCCCATGCAGCGAAAGGCTTGCCATAAATTCGCTGAATCGAAGGGCTGGGTCATCGTCCATGAAGAACAGGAAGAAGGCGTGTCCGGCCACAAAGTCCGGGCCGCCGCCCGCGACAAGCTCCAGATCATCAAGGACTATGCCCGAAAGGGCAAGTTCGATATCCTGCTGGTATTCATGTTCGACCGTATCGGTCGTATCGCAGATGAAACGCCCTTTGTTGTGGAATGGTTTGTACGGAACGGCATCCGGGTATGGAGTACCCAAGAGGGTGAGCAGCGTTTCGACAACCACACTGACAAACTGCTGAACTACATCCGATTCTGGCAGGCGGACGGAGAAAGCGAAAAAAGACTTCCGTCCGTACCCGCACCAGTCTGCGCCAGCTTGTAGAAGAAGGTCACTTCAAGGGCGGAAATGCGCCTTATGGCTATGACCTTGTACGGAGTGGGCGTATCAACAAGCGCAAGCATGAACTGTACGAACTGCACATCAACGAGCAGGAAGCTGCCGTAGTGCGGATTGTCTTTGACAAATATGTGTATGAGGGCTACGGCCCGCAGCACATTGCTACCTATCTGAACAATTCTGGCTATCGTGCAAGGTCCGGAAAGTGCTGGCACCCATCCAGTATTCGGGGGATGGTGCAAAACCTGACCTACACCGGCGTTCTCCGTTGCGGGGATGCACGATCAGAATTGATGCCGGATTTGCAGATTGTCCCGCAGGAACAGTTTGAAAACGCACAGCGCATTCGGAATGAACGCTCTGTGCGCTCAACTGCGGAAGCCGAAAATCGTCTTCCTTTGAACATCCATGGGAAGTCGCTGCTTGCCGGCAACGCTTACTGCGGACACTGCGGTGCAAAGCTGGAACTGACCAGCAGCCGTAAATGGCGAAAAAAATGGCAGATGGATCGTTAGACGATACGCTGCGTATTCGCTATACCTGTTACGGAAAGCTCCGCAAGCAGACCAACTGCACCGGGCAGACGGGATATACCGTCCACATTCTGGATGAGATCATTGATAAAGCTGTCCGCCAGATTTTCTCCAAGATGAGGGGTATCCCCAAAGAGCAGATCGTTACAAAACGCTATGAAAAAGAGAATGCGGAACGCAAGAATCATCTGCAAGACCTTCAGACACAGCGGAACAAGGCAGAAAAAGACCTGTTGGCACTGAAAACCGAGGTTTTAGCTTGCATCAAAGGTGAAAGCGTGTTACCGAGAGAAACCCTTGCCGAAATGATTACAGCGCAGGAAGAGAAACTCACGGAGCTGGAAAACCTTTGCGAAGCGGCCAGTGAAGAACTGGAGAAAACGGCAGAGCTGATGGATAAAGTGTCGCGGCTGTATGATGAACTGATTTCTTATGCTGACCTGTACGACAGTGCAAATTTTGAAGCGAAGAAGATGATCGTCAACCAGCTCATCCGCAGGGTAGACGTATATCGCGGATACCAGATCAACATCTCGTTCAACTTCGACCTTACTCCGTACATCGAGGGGGAGTGATACGTCCGCCTGCAAAACAGTCGGGCATCGAACCAGTATTTTCAAAAACAACGAAACAGCAAGAATTGGGGGTTGCCGTCCATGCGCCTGCAAAATCAGGCATTTGGCTGATTCTCGATGCAACCTCTAAGAAAGCAAAAAAAAAAGCACCATACTTCAAACGAAGTACAGTGCTTTTTGGTGGAGAAATAGCGGGATCGAACCGCTGACCTCTTGCATGCCATGCAAGCGCGCTCCCAGCTGAGCTAATCCCCCATAAAATCCAAGAAGCGAACCTCTTGGATGGAGTTTTTTGTTGGGAATTTGATTTGTCGCAGGACTATCTGACTGGGGGTGTGTTTTGATACCAACCGGGCTCCCAGCTGAGCTAATCCCCCAGATGTTTGTGCCGTGCCTGACGACAGGTGTAATTATACCAGCGCTTTGCCAGATTGTCAACAGCTTTTTTGGGATTTTCTGCAAAAAAAAATTCCCGCCGGGGAAATGCCCTTCCCGGCGGGAAAAATGACTGCGAAAAAACTTACGCTCTTGCGTTCTGCGGGTCGAAGATCTGCGGTGCGACACGGATCAGGATCACCACAAGGACCGTGGTCAGAATGGCTTCGGGCAGCATGTAAGTGGCGTTGTACACGGCGCTGTACAGCCAGCACAGACCGTCCACGCTCATGTTGGAGATCCCGGGGAAGCCGATCTCGGTCATCCAGCTGAAAGCGTAGTCGTAGTCCTTCCAGACGATGTAACCGGACAGAAAGCTGCACAGGAAGCGCAGCAGGCACACCACAAAGGCGCTGACACCGACACCCACGGTGCGGCTGCGGAAAGGCTTTGCGATCAGGCAGGCAAAGCCCAGCACCGTGAAGGCCAGAAGGTAGTCTAGCAGCACGCAGCCCACCTGTGCCGTAAGGGGTCTGGCAGTATGCCAGGTTGCCAAGGCCTTGCACAAGCTGGATCAGGCTGTTGACGAAAGCGGTCATGACGCCCCACTTTGCGCCGTGGCGGTAGCTCATTACCAGAATGGGCACCATGCTGAACAGGGTGATGGAACCGCCGTGGGGCATGAGCGGGATCTGAATCATGCTCAAAACGGTGGACAGGGCGATCATCAGCGCACCCTCCACCAGAATGCGGGTTTTGGAATAGGTTTTGGTCATAGGGATTCCTCTTCTCAGAACGATAGTACACAAAAACAAAATGCGCCCGCTTTCCAGCAGGCGCATGGGGTTTGTAAAAGAACGGACAGTTCTGCAAACTCCCACGCCGGCATTGTCCGGTCAGGTAAAAGGGTACTCCGCAAAACGCGGATCTCAGCCTTTCGGCACCCCTGTTTTTATGTCCATGCAAAAGTATAGCGCATCTGGTGCAGAAGTCAAGCCCCGGCGGAACATATCTGCCCTGTCAGGTGCATAGGCTGTACCATAATACAGCAGGAGGGATCTGGATATGAAGGGAGACCCCGAGCAGAGAGCAATACAGCTGGGCGAGTACATTGCGGCCCATCGCACCACAGTGCGTGCGGCGGCTGCAGCGGTTTCGGGTGCAGCAAGTCCACCGTGCACAAGGACGTGGCCGTGCGGCTGCGGACGCTGCAGCCGGAGCTGTTCCGGCAGGTGCGGGCTGTGCTGGCCCGCAATAAGGCAGAGCGGCATCTGCGCGGCGGTGCGGCCACCCGGCGAAAATACAGCCGCAGATAAAGACGGCACTTTCCGTTTTTGTTCCGGAAGCGTGCCGCCTTTTTTAGGTTCAGTCCCGGGTGCGGAACTGGCTTAGTGCGCCTTTTTCCAGCCGGCTGACCTGTGCCTGACTGATGCCGATCTCCTGTGCCACCTCCATCTGGGTCTTGCCCTGCAGGTAGCGCAGCTCCATGATCCGCTTTCTCCCGCGGGGTCAGCCCGGCCACGGTCTGGCGGAACTGCAGCCCGCTGATCCAGCTGTCCTCGCCGTCCGGGTCCCGCACCTGATCGATCACATACATCGCATCGCCGCCATCGGTGTACACCGGCTCATCCAGACTGATCGGCTCCACAACCGATTCCAGCGCGGCGGTCACTTCGCGCCGAGCGAGGCCCGCCGCCTGGGCGATCTCGTCCATGGTCGGCTCGCGGCCCAGCTGCTTTTCCAGCGCTTCGCGGCTCTGCATGGCCCGGTAGGCGGTATCCCGCAGGCTGCGGCTCACCCGCAGGGCATTGTTGTCCCGCAGAAAGCGCCGGATCTCGCCAATGATCATAGGCACCCCGTAGGTGGAGAAGCGCACCGGCTGGGCGGGGTCAAAATGATCGATGGCCTTGATAAGCCCGATGCACCCCACCTGAAACAGGTCGTCCAGATTTTCGCCGCGCTGGGCGAACCGCTGTACCACGCTGAGCACCAGCCGCAGGTTGCCTTCCACCATTTGTTCCCGGGCTGCTGCATCACCGGCGTGGGCGCGGGCCAGCAGTTCCCGCTTTTCGGCTTCGGTCAGCACAGGCAGCTTTGCAGTGTTCATGCCGCACAGCTCCACTTTGTTGTACATCCAAACGCCCCCGGTCTGTTTTTTGATCTCACCGGGAGTATGGGATGCGCAGCGGCATTGTATGCGTGGAAAAAACTGTGCGCTTTCCCGTTTGGCAGGAAAGCGCGGCAAAATATTGTTTTTTGTGCGGATCTATGATATGCTGTATTTGCGGCGGCAACGCCGCCATCAGGCGCTGTGCCCACAAACGCAGGCGGCTGCTCTTTACCCGTTACCCTGAGTGCCGGGCAAGAGCGATTTTTTTCTTGGAATCTCGTTCTCCCCGGAATGCCCAAGGGCAGGAAAGGGGGGATGCACCATGACGTTTGAACAGGTCGTGCTTCTGCTCACGCTTCTCGGCGGAGCGATCTACGTTACGTTTGAAATTACATGGACTGTTTCTCACAGTGATGACAAAAAAAAAAATGACCGCCTCGAGACTCCCAATCCTGAGCGGTCATCTTTTTCTTGACTAATCCGATAAGGAACTAGCCGTTTGCAGGGCCAGCGCCTTTTGTAGCTTCATTATACGCGAATCAGCGTGGATTGTCAAGCCCAGCGGGCGGCAGTTCGCGTTTTTTCACCTCATTCGCTTTCCAGCTGGGCCTTTAATGTATGGATGATCCGTTTTTCCAGCCGGGAAATGTAGCTTTGGCTGATGCCCAGTGCGTCGGCGGCCTCCTTCTGGGTCCGCTCAATGCCGTCCGCCAGACCAAAGCGCAGCTCCATAATCTGCCGTTCCCGCGGGGACAGGCTGTCCACGGCCGGCGAAGAACGGCGCGCTCCGCATCTTGCTCCAGCCGCTGGCTGATCTGGTTCTCGTCACTGCCCAGGATATCAGAAAGGAGAAGCTCGTTGCCGTCGCCATCCACGTTGAGGGGTTCGTCGATGCTGGCCTCTTGGCGACGGTTGGAACTTTTGCGTAAGTACATCAGAATTTCGTTGCCGATGCAGCGGCTGGCGTAGGTGGCCAGCTTGATGTTCCGCTCCGGCGTGAAGGTGTTCACCGCCTTGATCAGCCCGATGGTGCCAATGCTGATCATGTCCTCGGCAGGCGACACCGCTGCTTTCGTACTTTTTGGCAAGGTACACCACCAGCCGCAGGTTGTGAGTGATCAGGTCGTCCCGGGCGCAGGCGTCTCCCTCTGCCATGCGGGCGAGCAGGGCTTTTTCCCTGCTCCGGGGTCAGGGGCGGGGGCAGGCTGGGCGCGCCCGCCAGAAAATGTGCGCCGCCGCAATAGCCCAGCCGTGCAAGGAGCCGCTGCCAGAACAGCCGGAATGCAGAACATGAAACATGAATACCTCCTCCTGTACATCTATAATATCGATCGCATCAAACGCGCTGGATGCCCAGCTGTACGGCCAGTTCGCTGCCCAGCAGAGCTGTCCATGGCTGCTGTGTTTCCGGGCGGCAGAATGCGGCCAGAAAGCCCTGTACCCGGCGGCTGCCCCGCGCAGGGCCTTTGGCCGGAACGGCAGGCAGCACGCAGTGCCCGGCAATGGTGGTGCAGGGCACCAGCCGCACCCGCAGCTCCGGCGGCGGTGCCGTGCCGCAGGCAAAATAACGGTCCAGAAATGTGCGCAGCTCCTGCGGCAGGCCGTCGCGCACAGAGGGGTAGTGCAGCACCACCACGGCCCGCCCGCTCAGCGGATCCTGCAGCGAAAAAGCCGGTGTCGCACAGCGCCTGCACCGGCAGGGCGGCACCGTCCAGCTCCAGAACGGCAGCGACGCTGCGGGGCCCTGCCCGGCCAAAGCAGAATAGCACCGCCCGCAGCAGGGCAGATACGGCCCCCCGCAGCACAGCAGCAGCCGCCCCGGAGAAAGCGGCAAATACACGCAGAGGTTCGCGCTCTGCACGCCGGGCAGCAGTACTGCCGCCCCGCACAGCAGCAGATTCAGCAGCAGATACCACGCGCACAGCCGGACAAAATTGCTGCGCAGGCCGGGCACACCATAGGCGGCGGCCACAACGGCACCGCAGGTAAAGGCTTTGCAGAGCACCGCCGCCGGCACCGGGCAGCTCCGGCAGCAGGATGCCAAGGGAGAAGGCCGCCGCTGCCGCACTGCCCGCCATCAGCCGCAGGCCGCTGCACTGCCGCGCGCACAAAAGCCCTGCGCCCAAAAAAGCAGCGCTGCTGCGGCCAGAAAGTTCGTCAGCAGCAGTTCGTCCAGATAGATCACGGTTTTCATACACGATCCCTCACATTCCAGTATCTTCCAATTACGCAAAAAAACCATGTCGCTGTGTGCAAAAAACCGGCTTCTGTAAGAATTTTGAGACCGGATTTTCACAGTTATCACATAACTTTTCACATTTTTTTCAAAAAAGTACTTGAACATTTCTGGAAAGTGTGGTATATTATTGCCATCCTAGATACGGGATGCGAACCACACAAAGTGGTTTGTAAAATATTTTTTCTAAATTTGAAGGGAGAAATATCATTATGATGATGCCTGCAAACTTCTCTGCTGTTGCAGAAAACGAGATGACCTACGTTGTTGGTGGTGCTTCTCTGGTTGATGTCCTGGCTCCTGTCATGACCACTGAGAACTGGCAGAACGTTTCCGCTAACGTGATCAAGATCGTTGGCAACACCTTCCTGAGAACTTATGTTTCTTCTGCTTTCGACAGCGTGTTCGATGGCAACTACGTCCCCGGTGACTTCATCGGCGGCGTGTGGAACACCGTGCACCGTGCATACGACAAGGGCGCTCACACCTACAGCAACGGTGCTTGGGGCGCTGCTCTGGGCATCCTGAACGCTGGCCTGAGCATCGCTGGCGGCCTGTCTGCTATCTACACTCTGGGCTCCAGCTCCATCGGTCTGGATGTCAAGGAAGCTCCCAGCAAGCCCCTGAACAGCGACTACGGCTTCGGCTACAAGGGCTAATCTCTCCTGATATAAGGATAGACTAGTACCCGGAGGGAAACCAAAGGGCTAACATACCCCCGCACAGAATGGGAGACTGTTCTGTGCGGGGGTTTTGTTTTTTGCAGGATTGGTGCGGCGGGCAGAGGAGAGATCTTTATAATACCGTAAAATTTGCAAATGGCGTTGGCTTGTAAAAAGATGGGATTATGGTACTATGTTCTTGGAAGAAGAAAGCGGGTGGACCAATGCCTGAAAATAAAACGCAGCAAGAGTTGGCAACTATGTGCAGAGCTATGGAAGAAATGAGAAATGAAACTGTTCGGGAGCGGAACATCGAGTGTGCTTTGGAAATGCTGGCAGATGGAATGCCATATGAAAAGGTTGCAAAGTATTCAAAGCTGACCCTTGAAAAAGTCAAAGCCTTGGATAACGAAGAAGCCTGCCTGATCTGTAAGGCGGCAAACGCCGCCCGGCAGCAGCTCCTGAACATTTTTTATACGTAAATTGTAAAGCGTAAAAAGTAAGCCCCGCAAGACTTTTGATCGGTTTTGAACCAATTGAGCCTTGCAGGGCTTTTGCATTCTACAGGATTTTTGCTTTATACCGCCTGTAACGGTGTGTTTTCCATTGCTTTCTTAAATTCCTCAACTGTCATGTTGGCTTTTTTCTGCAGCACGCTCCGGCTTTAAATCACCCTCTTGGACGAGCCGCATTAGCATCCGCATCTCGCCAATGCCGATGCCTTCTTCTCTGCCAATGCCGATGCCTTCTTCCCGGCCTTCGGCCTTGACACCTTGACTAAGGTTGCACATAATAAGCACCTCTCTTTCCAGTTCTTCACTCATTGCAACGCCAAACTCTTCTTCGAGAATTTTCTTTTTCTCCGCAGCCGCTCTTGACGAGGAAAGTAGCACATCCAGAAACTTCAAAAAATACCTGTATAGTTTTCTGCATCGGGTTTTCCCAGACAAATCGTTACCACACTCATCAGATCATAATTTTCTGATTTCTCAGTAGCATTTCCAATCAACTGTTCTGGCCGAATCGAATACCGCGTAAGCGTATTCTGAAATTCATCCGACGGTTTTTGTGCAGACCCATATAGAATACACTTTTCGGATTTTTTCCATACTCAGACTTTTTTGAATATCGGCCCGTGCTGTGCGGAGATCATTCTGCTGCAATAATAGATTGCACGTTTTGTCAGTGGGTATCCCGGATTAAAAGCAGTCTGCGCTTCCACATTGATAATAAGACGAATTACATCTTGTGAGGCCGCATCATTCGCTGTTGTCGGAGTGATCGCATCAAAGCGAACGTCATAACGCACCGTTCCCTCAGTCAGCGTAGAATCCTCATTATTGCTTCCGGTTATCACTTCGGGAGCTTTTGGAGATCTGTTTGTATCATCAACGTGAACGCCAACTGTGCCAACCTCTGGAGTTCCCTCAATATACTTTTCGGCAATTTCCTCTACGGAACATTCACTGTATTCATCTACACAACCCTTCATGATCTGCGCCAAAATCTGCTTGTTCGCCAGCAGTTTTTTGGCCGTCTTATCATAGTCCGAATCAAACTCCGTCTGAGTTATCGTGTGGGCAAGCTGATTTTCTACCGTGTTTTGCTTTTCCATCGGCATTCACTTCCTCGCAACAGGTTCAACAAGAGCATATAAGCCCTTATCGTACTTTCATCTTACCATAAATCGTATTGCATATCAAGCTGTGCAGCCCGCTCAACACCGGAAATGGAGTTCCATGCTTATAATAGCGTTGGCTTGTAAAAAGATGAGATAATGGAACGATGTTCTTGGAAGAAGAAAGCAGGTGAACCAATGTCTGAAAATAGAACCCGGCCGGCACCGGCATGACGAAGAAAAACGTTCCTACACAGAAGGGGAAAATGTTCTGTGTGGGGTTTTGTTTTGCTTTTTTTTTCAATTTTCTGGGAAAAATCTTCCGAAAACGGTTGACAATCCGGCAAGGCGCTGGTATAATTACTCCTGTCGTCAGGCACGGCACGGACATCTGGGGGATTAGCTCAGCTGGGAGAGCGCTTGCATGGCATGCAAGAGGTCACCGGTTCGATCCCGGTATTCTCCACCAGAAGGAAAAGCACCGCACGGAAACGTGTGGTGTTTTTTGTTGCTACCGAACAAAGGAGAAAACTATGAGCTACGCGATCGTATTCAGCAGTAAAACAGGCAACACAAAATTACTGGCAGACACGCTGCACGCCTATCTGCCGCAGGAAAACTGCTGCTATTTTGGCACCCCGGACCCTGCTGCCCTGGAGGCAGACGAGCTCTACGTGGGCTTCTGGACAGACAAAGGAAACGCTGACGAAAGCACTTCGGACTTTTTGAAGCAGCTGCACGGCAAAAATATCTTTCTCTTTTTTGGCACCGCCGGCTTTGGGCGGCAAGTGAGGAGTATTTCAACAAGATCTTGAAAAAGGCGGAGCATTCGCTGGACAAGAGCAACACTGTTTTCGGCTGCTATATGTGTCAGGGCAAAATGCCGATTTCCGTACGCCAGCGGTACGAAGAGATGAAAAAGCAGCCGATCCATCTGCCCAATCTGGATGCAATGATCGAGAATTTTGACAAAGCTCTTTCTCACCCGGATGCGGATGACCTGGAACGGTTAAAGCAGGCGGTAAAATGATCAAAAGGCAGCGGTTTTCCTCAAACAGAGGAAGCCGCTGCCTTTTTTGCTTAGCGGATAATCCTACGCTCCTGCCTGCGGCTCCGCGGTTCTTATCCCACGCTTCTTTTATAAAAAAGAACAGGTACTGCTGCACGATGCCTGCTTCCGGCCCGAACTGCGGGAACGGGTCCTGCCCGGCAAACTCGTCCCGGATGAGCCGTTCGATCCAGACATCCACCGGCACACGGCCCACACGGCCATAGCCGAACAGACACACACGCAGTTTGCCACCTTTTTGCCCACACCATCCAGTTCCATCAACCGGGCAAAAAGCGCTTCATCGGGCAGAGAAGCCAGTTCTTTCAGGTCCAGTGTGCCCTCTGCCGCCTGCTGCGCCGCATGCAGCACGTAGCGGGTGCGGTAGCCAAGACCGCACTCCTGCAGCGCCTGCTCCCCGGCACAGCAGAGCGCTTCTGCCGTCGGGAACGCATACACCGGCCCTTCGCTATCGCTGCCCAGCCGCTCGCCAAACCGCTCCGAAAGCAGCTCTACCGCCCTGCGGATAGCCGGGATGCTCTTTCGCTGCGAGATGATGAAGCTGACCAGCATCTCCCACTCGTCCTGCCGCAGCACCCGGATGCCCCGGCCATATTCCATGGCACGCTGCAAAAAGTCGTTCCGCCTGTCCAGCTTTCCGCGCAGGGCGGCATAGCTGCGGCCAAGGTCGAAGTAACCGTGCCAGAAGGTTTCCCATGCGCCCGGCTCACGCCGCACCGTGTAGGTTCCGCTGCGCAGTGGTCTGAGGTAAAGCAGCTGTCCCCCGGAAACAAACCGATACCAGCCCTCCACCTGTTTCCGGGGGCGAAAGCACTGGCCGCTTGCCAGAATTTTGTCCGGGTCGAAATCATCCCGGATCTGAACCGTTTTCTCTTCCAGCTCCATTGCCCCCATCACAGCTCCAGCTCCCGGTACACTTCACCTTCCAGCGTTTTCCAAAGGAAGGTCTCCCCCTTCCAATGTCATATAGCTATGTGCACTCCCCTCCTTCGGGATGCTCACAGAACCCGGATTCAGGTAAAGATTTCCCTGCCCGAACTCTGTCCAGGCCGGAACATGGGTGTGCCCATGCAGCAGCACATCTCCCGGGGCCAGCGGTGGCAGATTCTTCAGGTTGTGCACATGACCGTGGGTAGCGTAAACGAGCCGCCTGCCCACCGGCAGCACCGCATAGTCGGCCAGAATGGGAAAATCCAGCACCATCTGGTCCACCTCAGCGTCACAGTTGCCCCGCACGCACAAAAGCGCCGGCTTCAGCCCGTTCAGGAGCAGGATGACCTCCTTCGGGGGCATAGCCCTCCGGCAGGTCGTTGCGGGGGCCGTGATACAAAAGATCCCCCAGCAAAAAGCAGCCGATCTGCTCTCTCCCGCTCAAACGCTTTGATCATTTTTTTGCAATAAAACGCCGACCCGTGCAGGTCGGATGCGATCATCCATTTCATGGCAGGATTCTCCTTTTTTTTATAAAGTATCTATTTTTTTTTTTTAGCCTCCCGGTGAAAAATGGTCAAGTCTATAAAAAAAGTCATACTTTATCTGTTTGACCTCTTGACATCTGCCGGAAGCCGTGTTATCCTACAGTTAATAAAATTCGTGTGGATTTTTACAGCAGTATGCTACTTTTCGCCACACAATGACTTCAAAAAGAGCCATTGTGTGGCTTTTTTGCGTCTGCTTTTATCTTCGAGCAGTCTCGCCCTGACGATTCCGCGGCTGCAGTGTAAATTCATTCCTTTTTTCTCTACAGGAGCAATGCAAACACTATGAACGAGACCTTTATGAAAGAAAAACCGGTGCTGCCGCTGTTGGTATCCATGGCGCTGCCCAATGTTATTTCCATGCTGGTGAACAGTCTGTACAACATCGTGGACAGCCTCTTTGTGGCCCGGATCAGCGAACAGGCCATGACGGCGCTTTCGCTGGTGTTTCCCATCCAGAACTTTGTCAATGCAGTGGCCATCGGCTTCGGCATCGGCATCAATGCCCAGATCGCACTCTACCTCGGCGCGGGCGACCACAAAAAGCCGAGACTGCCGCCACCCACGGTATGGCGCTGAGCCTGATGCACGGCATTCTCATCACCATTGTCAGCATCGTCATCATGCCGGGCTTTTTGCGCCGGTTCACCAGCGACGAAAGCCTTGTGTCCTCCGGCATCACCTACTCCACCATCGTGTTCCTGTTTGCCACCATCAATATGGCCGCCTGGCCTTTGAAAAGATGTTTCAGGCCGTGGGCCGCATGAAGGTGACTATGGCGGCACTGATCTTCGGCTGTGTGTGCAATATCCTTCTGGACCCCATCCTGATCTTCGGCTTAGGCCCGGTGCCCGCCATGGGCATTGCGGGTGCGGCGTTGGCCACCGGCATCGGCCAGCTGCTGAACCTGTGCGTGTACCTTTTCGTTTACGCACGTACTGAGCTGCCCGGTCCGCCTGCGCCGCAGCTGCCTGCGCCCGGACGCCGCACTGGACGGCAAAAGGCTTTACGCCATCGGCGTGCCGGCCATCCTCAATCTGGCTCTGCCCTCCCCTGCTGGTCACCTTCCTCAACAGCCTGCTTGCCGGGTTCTCCGAAAGCTATGTGGTCATTCTGGGCATCTACTATAAGCTCCAGACGTTCCTCTACCTGCCCGCTAATGGCATTGTGCAGGGCATGCGCCCCCTCATCGGTTACAATTACGGTGCCAAACAGCACGCCCGTGTGAAAAAGCTTTACGAGACTCACCCTCATCCTGAGCGCCGCCATCATGGCAGCGGGCACGGTCATCTGCCTGTTCGCTTCCCGCCCGCTGATGGGGCTGTTCACCTCTAACCCCGAGACCATCACCATCGGCCAGACTGCCCTGCGCATCATCTGTCTGGGTTTTGTGGTCTCCGCCGTATCCACCACCTCTTCCGGTGCGCTGGAGGGCCTTGGCAAGGGCGCAGAATCGCTGGTCATTTCGCTGTGCCGCTATCTTCTTTTTCATTATGCCGCTGGCCGCTGTACTGTGCCATTTTCTGGGCGCCAAACGGCGTGTGGCATGCCTTCTGGATCACCGAGGCACTTTCTGCACTGGTGGCCTACCCGGTGTACCGCAAGGCAGTTGGAAAGTGCTGAGCCTTCTTGAAAGCGCCGGACGGCGAAGGCAAAGTAAAACAAACGTCCACAGCACATGAGGGAGAGCCTCAAAGGTTCTTCCTTCTTTTTTTTTTGCAATTTTTATTTGACAGTACGCAAAAAATCTGCGGTAGAATAAGATGTTTGTTTTCCGGCACTACGGCTGGAAAAGCGTAATTTAACAGAGGATGTGGGACGAATTATGATCGAAACGATCACGGCCGTCAATCATGCGGTCAACAATTTTATCTGGGGCGTGCCCGCCATGGTGTGCATCATTGGTGTAGGTTTGCTTCTGAGCGTTCGCACCGGCTTCTTGCAGATCCGCAAATTCCCGTACACCATCAAGACCACCATCGGACGCATGTTCCGCAAAAAAGGACGCTTCCGATGGCGCCATGACCCCCGTTTCAGGCGGTGACCACCGCCCTGGCCGGCACCGTGGGCACCGGCAACATCGCCGGTGTGGCAGGCGCGATCGCCATTGGCGGACCGGGTGCCGTGTTCTGGATGTGGTGCTCCGCGCTCCTGGGCATGTGCACCAAGTTTTCCGAGGTCACGCTGGCGGTGCACTACCGTGAGCGCAGCGAGACCGGCGAATGGGTAGGCGGCCCCATGTACTACATTAAAAACGGCCTGAGCAGGCATTGGCAGTTTCTTGCTGTGCTGTATTCCCTGTTTGGCGTGCTGACCGTGTTTGGCACCGGCAATGCCACACAGGTAAATACCATCGTTGCCGCTATCGATACCGCTCTGCTGGAGTACGGCGTGGTGGGCGGCGGTGCGCTTTCTACCCTGAACCTCGTGGTTGGGCATCGCAGTGGCCATGCTGGTGGCCATGGTGCTGCTGGGCGGCATCAAGCGCATCGGCAGCGTGAGCGAAAAGCTGGTGCCCTTCATGGCTCTGTTCTACATCGTACTGTCCGTGGGCGTTATGGTGCTGAACTTTGAGCGCCTGCCCTATGTGTTCGAGTCCATCATTGCGGGCGCGTTCGATCCCGGCTGCCTTCACCGGCGGCACCATCGGCAGCCTGTTCGTCAGTATGCAGAAGGGTGTGTCCCGCGGCATCTTCTCCAATGAGGCCGGCCTTGGCACCGGCTCCATTGCCCATGCCTGCGCCGACACCAAAAAGCCGGTCAAGCAGGGCATGTTCGGCATCTTTGAAGTGTTTGCCGATACCATCGTCATCTGCACCCTGACTGCCATGGTCATTCCTGTGCAGCGGCACTACCGTGAATTACGGCACTGCTGCCGGTGCAGAGCTGACCATCAGCGGCTTTACCAGTACCTACGGCGGCTGGGCTTCCATCTTTACCGCCGTGGCCCTGTGCTGCTTTGCTTTTTCCACCATCATCGGCTGGGGCCTGTACGGTTCCCGGTTCCTGGTGTTCCTGTGCCGCAGCGATAAGGTGGCAAAGCCCTTCTTTCTGGTCTACTCCTTTGTGTCCATTCTGGGCGCAACGATCGATCTGGGCCTGCTGTGGAGCATCGCCGACACCTTCAACGGAATGATGGCCATTCCGAACCTGCTCGCGTTGCTGCTGCTCTCCGGCACAGTGGTCAGGCTGACCAAAGAATTTTTTGCATCGGAGGGCTGATTGCCCACAACAAAAAAAAGAGGCTGCTGCACTTTCGGCTAAAACGATGTGCAACAGCCTCTTTTGTTATTCGGGCAGGTGTACCGGTACCCGCGCCACACAGTGCACCCAGCAATCGCCGTCCTTGCGGGTAAAGCAGCCGCGTGAGCGGAACAAGGTGCGCCCCGGCAGGGCTTCAAAAGGTTCGGCTTTGCCGATAAAAGCATCCGAACATGCGAAAAAGCTGTTGCAAGACAGCTCTCCAAAAACATTGTACGAAACCCGGAACTTTTTCAGGGCCAAAACGGCTCCAAAAGGTTCCGGGTCTTTGATTTTTCGCAATTTCCCCGCGCAGGCTGCTACCGCATTTTTTCAATCCCCTTATTCTGCCCGCGTCCGGCTCTTTTCAACCCGGACAGTTCATGTTACAATATACATTAGAAATAAAAAAAATGAATCGAGGGAATGAACCTTGGAATTTTATGGTACCATCGGCCCCTCCTGTGCCCAGCTGGAGACCTTGCAGCGCATGGTGGAAGCTGGCATGACGGGCATCCGCATGAACCTTTCCCACGGGCCGCTGGCGGCACACACCGACTGGCTGGCCATGATCCGCGCAGCCGGCATCCCGCAGCTTCTCATCGACCTGCAGGGGCCGGAGCTGCGCATTGGCACGCTGGCAGAGCCTGTCACTCTGGTTGAGGGCAGTTCTATACGCCCTGGCGCAGACGGCGTACCCTTGCCCGGCAGCTCTGGTACAGGCGGCTGCGCCCGGGCAGCAGCTTCTGCTGGACGACGGCAAGCTTCTGGTGCAGGTCACACAGGTATTGCCGGAAGCCCTTGTGTGCACCGTGGTGCGCGGCGGCACCCTGCAAAGCCGCAAAAGCATTGCTGCACCGGGCCTTGCGGTGCCCTCGCCTACCCTGACGGAGGAAGACCTGCAGAACCTGAAAATTGCAAAGCAGTGCGGTGTTACCGGTGTGATGCTGCCTTTTGTGCGCGGCAAAGCAGATATTCTGGCCCTGCGCCATGCGCTGGAAGAAGCCGGGGCTGCGGATATCCGTATCTTTGCCAAAATTGAAAACATGACCGGTGTGCGTGCCCTGCCGGAATTCATCCACCTTTGTGGATGAGGTGGTGATCGCCCGCGGAGACCTTGGCAATGCCATGCCGCTGTGGGAGCTGCCCCGCTGCCAGAAGCAGCTTTCCGCCGCCTGCCGGGCTGCAGGTGTGCCTTTTATGGTAGTGACCCAGATGCTGGACAGCATGTGCACCCGCGCCGTGCCCACCCGGGCCGAGGTGAGTGACATCTACAACGCCGTATTGGACGGTGCCGCCAGCGTCATGCTGACCGGTGAGACTGCTGCCGGACAGTACCCGATGCAGGCCATGGAATATCTGGTGCGCACAGCGCAGACAGCCCCTTGCCTGACCTTTGCGGAGTTTTTGCGCAAAAGGGATGGCGCATTGTGTCAGAATACGGTATAATAGACGTAAATATTTCTTGTTCAGAAAGGTTTTTGCTATGGGAATCGGGAATCGTTGTGCTCGGTGCTGTTTTTGTGGATATCAAAGGCTATCCCCTTTCCGCCTATATTCCGGGCGGGCGCAATGCCGGCCGCATTGAGCAGGTACACGGCGGTGTGAGCCGGAACGTGGCGGAGGATATCGCCAATGTGGAGCTGCGCCCCACCTTCGTGGGTCTGGTGGACGACACCGGCATGGGCCAGGACGTCATCGATAAACTGGACAACCACAAGGTGAACACCAAGTACATCCAGCGCGTGCCGGACGGCACTGAAGAATAACCGCAGCGACCAAGACCCAGCAGGGTGGTCAGCGGGGCGGACCTAGTTACTTTCGCCGGCAGCCAGCGTCCGGAGGTGTCGCCCGCAGCCTGGATGGCGTCGAACGCCTCGATCATACTCACGACGGTACCCGCGAAATCCGAGCATCGAGGCTAAGTGCGATAGAACGGGCGAGTCCAGCTCAAAGCCCACGACTCATGCACGGCCGGTCTGTGTCGAACCGTAGGAAAC
>VOFJ01002215.1_pt1 | contig 29639 bp, 51 predicted proteins | sample 5384081 | NCBI WGS metagenome assembly VOFJ01 (sample SAMN12384729, study PRJNA508395) | human gut metagenome | isolation source: healthy gut I | host: Homo sapiens | reverse complement strand
AAAGTGATGGAAGAAATCAGTCGTCTGTCTTATGGAAAAGCCAGGGAAGATGTTATTCTTCAAATCAGTAAGATGTATTATCTCGGACAGGTCACGGAACAAATCATGCTGATAAAAAGCAAATATCACCCGTCTGGAAGAATTGAGGGATATTACGCAAGCTTTTTTTGATAACGGAATGTCTATGGAAGTCGATCTGAAAAAAGAGTGAATATAAATTTGGAAAATCTGAAGGTACAATATGACAATGCGCAGGCTATGATGAAACAGCAATTGAATATGCTGAAATACATTATGGATTATCCGGCTGAAAAGGAAATCGCGCTGACACCGGTAAATACCGATAGCATTACTACGGTAGCCCTGACCGGCTTGTCGGAAAATATCTATGAACTTCAACTCACAATCACAAGTACAACTGGCAGAGAAACAAAAGAAGATAATTAGTAACGGTTATATACCTTCACTTAGCTTGACGGGTAGCTGGCGATATGCTGCTTATACGGATAAAGGTTATCATTGGTTCCACTCCGGTCCGTCCAATCAATGGTTTTCGTTCCTATGGGTGGGGCTAACCTTGCTTATTGCTATCTTCGACGGGCTGGATAAGAACATATAAAATCAAGAAGGCGATGATTGATATCGAGAACAGTAAGTTGGCATGGGAAAATGCCCGGAAGAGTCTGCAAACTCAGTATCTGAATGCCGTGAACGACCTGATGAACAATCAGCGTAACTTTAAGAAGCAGAAGGATAACTACTTGCTTGCCGAAGATGTGTACGCAGTCACTTCCGACCGTTACCGGAAGGCATTGCTTCTATGACGGAAGTGCTGCAAGATGAAATGCAGATGAGCGAAGCAAAACAACTATATCAGCGCACATTATAACTATCGGGTGACTAACCTGATGCTGTTAAACTAACCGGACAAATAGAATCATTAGTCAAATAATACGCAAATAACAATCATAAATATGGAAACAATGGAAAATAACCTTCCTTCCGCTACTCATCAGGAGAAAGCAAAAAAAATGAAGAAACTTCGTCGCTGGCAGATTGCTATCAGCCTTTTCGGAGTGGCTATTATTGTTTGGGGAGTGATTGAAGTGATCTGCCTTTTTTTGAATTATAGCCAGACGGAGACTAGTAACGATGCACAAATAGAACAATATGTGTCTCCTATCAATCTACGTGCTTCAGGTTACATTGACAAAATCTACTTTTTACAGAACATCAGGAGGTACATAAAGGAGATACTTTTGCTGGTACTGATGATCGTGAATATAAAATTCGCGTAATGGAGGCTGAAGCCGCTTGAAAGATGCGCAAGCCGGTGCAACGGTTATCAATGCTACACTCAATACAACACAGACAACAGCAACCGTTTATGACGCGTCTATCGCGGAGATTGACGTACGGTTGGCGAAACTGGAAAAAAGACCGGAAACGATATGAGAACCTCGTGAAACGAAATGCGGCTACTCCTATCCAACTTGAACAGATTGTCACTGATTATGAAGCTACGCGTAAGAAGTTGAAGCTACGAAAAGGCAGAAAAAAAGCAGCTCTTTTCCGGTGTAGATGAAGTGTCCTTACCGTCGCATGAATACCGAAGCGGCTATTCAAAGAGCAACAGCTGCGCTCGAAATGGCCCGGTTGAATCTTTCCTATACGGTTGTCATAGCTCCTTGTGACGGAAAAACTCGGCCGTCGTTCATTAGAGGAAGGACAGTTTATTTCGGCAGGGCAGACCATCACCTATATTCTTCCTGATACCCAGAAATGGATCGTTGCCAATTATAAGGAGAGACACAAATCGAGAACCTGCATATCGGACAGGAAGTATTTGTCACAGTAGATGCCATTAGCGATAAAGAGTTTAAAGGCAAAGTCACCTCTATATCAGGAGCTACCGGGTCTAAATATTCATTAGTGCCGACGGATAATTCGGCAGGTAATTTTGTGAAGATTCAGCAACGTATTCCCGTACGAATCGATTTCACCGATTTATCGAAAGAAGATAACGAACGGTTAGCAGCAGGCATGATGGTAGTAGTGAAAGCCAGACTCTAATCCCTCCGCCTCTTCTGTCTATATATACAGTGCCTTTATAATTTTTAATTTATATTTTTTAATTAGTCCGATGCCCTCTTATCCTAAAAAATTATCCTTTCTATGGTTGGATGCCCAAGCCGTTGGGTATTATCATTCTGTTATTTTTCTTTCTGCCGATTCTTACGGTAGGCGGGGTTTATTCGGTCAATAGTACCGAAATGATGAGCGGGCTTGGCATAATATCCGAGCATATCCAGTTTGCCAACTTTGTTACTTCTATAGGTATGGCAGCCTTTGCTCCTTTCCTATATCAGTTGGTGTGTGTGTGCGGCGGGAAAAGATGATGTGTATTGTCGGGTTTGCATTCATGTATATATTCAGCTATATCTGTGCAAAGACTGATAGTGTTTTTCTGTTGGCACTTTGCAGTCTTCTGACGGGTTTCTTGCGCATGGTGCTGATGATGGTCAATTTGTTTACGCTCATTTGGTATGCGGGTGGTATGGAAGCTACCCGCAACATTACTCCCGGTTTGGAACCGAAAGACGCTTCCGGATGGAATAAGCTGGATATTGACCGGTGTGTGAGTCAACCGGCAGTTTATCTGTTTTTTATGATTCTGGGACAGTCGGGCACAGCATTGACGGGCTTGGCTGTCCTTTTGAATATGAGTGGAAATATGTGTATTACTTTATGATGGGGATTCTCCTGATCTCTATTTTGCTCTTGTTTATTACCATGCCGAATTATAAGTTTCCCGGAAGGTTTCCTATTAATTTCCGTAAGTTCGGCAATGTCACTGCATTTTGCATCTCGCTGACTTGTCTCACGTATGTGCTGGTTTATGGAAAAGTACTCGACTGGTATGATGACGAATCTATTCGTTGGGCGACAGCTGTAAGTATTCTTTTTGCGGGAATTTTTCTATATATGGACGTAACGCGCCGGTCGCCTTATGTTTTGCTGGATGCGTTCAAACTGCGTACTATACGTATGGGAGCATTACTTTACTTATTATTGATGGTGATAAACTCCAGTGCAATGTTTGTCAATGTGTTTGCAGGAGTGGGGATGCATCTCGATAATCTGCAAAATGCTTCATTAGGTAATTGGTGTATGGTAGGTTATGCTATTGGCGCCGTGATTGCTATGGTGTTGGGAGGTAAGGGGTTACATTTTAAGTATCTGTTTGCGATGGGATTCTTCTTCCTGTCTTTATCAGCTTTGTTTTCATGTATTTCGAGGTGCAGACAGCAGGAGTTTACGAGCGTCTGAAATATGCAGTTATCATCCGTGCCATAGGCATGATGATTCTGTATGCGCTGACGGCTGCTTATGCCAATCAACGTATGCCTTTTTAAATATCTTTCCACCTGGATCTGTATTATGCTTACTGTGCGTATGGTTGTGGGACCGAGTATTGGCGGAGCAATTTATACAAATGTTTTTGCAAGAGCGGCAACAACACTATATAACCCGTTATGCGCAAAATGTGGACCTGCTTAATCCGGATGCTTCCACTTCCTTCCTTGGTACGGTACAGGGTATGAAATATCAGGGAAAGAGTGAGACGGAAGCCCGTAACATGGCTGCTATATCTACCAAAGGGGCGTATTCAGGTGCATACCACGCTCTCTGCACTCAAAGAGATGGCGGGATGGACAATTTATGGTGGGTTAATTTGTATGATATTTGTGCTCGTTGTTCCTTATCCTAAACGAAAATTGCTAACTTAGCGTCGTTTTTTGATAATGATCTGTTAATATATTAGTATGATGGATAGCGGACAAGATCGTTTATTGCAGTTTGATCGCGATTTATTAAGTGGGAAAAAAATATGTAGTTCCGAAGGGATATTTGTAAATTTTCCACCCTCACTGAAGAAACCTTTTCAAATGAAAGGACTGGGGCTGATTATTTGCCGCCAGGGTAATTTCCAGTTTTCGCTTAATCAGAAAAAGCATTTCGCAGGAGCAGGCGAAAGTTTGTTTATTCCCGAAGACGGTGAGTTTCAGGTTTTTGCAAGAGTCGGAAGACATGGAGGTGCGGATTTTGATCTATCAGATAGAACCGATCCGGGATATTATGGGGGAATCTGGTTGTTTCCATGTATATGTATTCCCGCCTTACTCCCGAAGAACCTTCTTGTGTATGGTCTACTGGTGAGGAAGAAGAGATTGTAAAGTATATGTCCTTATTGGACAATGTGTTACAGTCGGAAGAAAAATTCATTTAAACTTTATGAGCAGAAATTACTTCTACTTGCATTGACGTACAGGATTTGCTCTATTTATAATCGCAAACTCGTCAATGACGGGCGGGAAGTTGGGGAGGACGCAAAAATGAAGTCTTTATTCACTTGATCCAGTTAATCGAAAAATATTATATGCAGGAACAGGGGTGTTGAGTTTTTATGCGGATAAATTGTGTTTGTCTCCCAAATATCTTTCTGCCGTTTCTAAGAGTATCTGCGGATATACCGTGCAGGAACTTGTATTCAAAGCTATCATTCGTAAGAGCATCTCATTGCTTAAAAATACGCAGAAAGATATTCAGGAGATTTCAAATGCCTTCGGCTTCCCTAATGCTTCTTATTTCGGTACGTTCTTTAAGAAGCAGGTTGGGGGTTTCACCGCAGCAATATCGGAAGAATCTTTAAACGTTTATTCTTTTTCGCCGTAGGCAAGATCGCCTGCATCGCCCAGTCCCGGAACAATGTAAGAATGTTCGTTGATTTCAGGATCGATGGCAGCACACCATATTGTAGTCTTGTCTTCCGGAAATACATTCTTTATATGATCGATAGCCTTTTGGCTGGCAATAATGGAAGCGACATGTATCTCCGACGGGTGCCCTTTCGTCAGCATAGCCTGATAGCTCAGTTCCATACTACTACCCGTTGCCAGCATAGGGTCGGTAATAATCAGTGTCTTTCCATCGATGCGTGGTGAAGCGATGTACTCAATATGAATATCAAACTTCAGCGTATCCTTATACTTTCGGTAAGCAGAAACAAAAGCATTTTCCGCACCATCAAAGTAGCTTAGAAAACCTTGATGAAAAGGTAATCCGGCACGCAAAATGGTACTTAATACCAGCTGATTATCCGGGGTCTGCACAGGTGCTATCCCCAGCGGAGTCTGGATTATTCTTCAAAGAATAAGCAAAGTCCTTACTCATTTCATACGCCATAATTTCCCCGATGCGTTCAATGTTTCGACGGAAGCGAAGGCGGTCGCTTTGTACTTGTACATCCCGGATCTCGGCAACATACTGGTTCAGGATGGAGTTTGTCTCGGCAAAATTGATAATTTTCATGATGTAATTTGAATTTATATGCGCAAAGTAAACGATTTCTTGCGCAATTTGCAACATTCAGTTTGCAGATATTGTTATGGAGTTATAAAAGACTTCTCATTAAAGAAAAATTTCTCTAATCAGGTGTTTGTTTCGAAAGAAAATACTACTTTTGTACGCGAAAAACAAGGGACTGTTTGGAAGATAACCCAATTCATACCAATTTCCCCTTGAAAAGAGAAGGTAAAAAGATATTAGCAAGAGATTAATAAACCAAATACCAAAATTTTAAATCATTAAAAGAAATGGCAAATTTAGATTTAAGCAAGTACGGTATCAAAGACGTGAAGGAAATCATCCACAATCCGTCTTATGATGTACTGTTCGCAGAAGAAACCAAACCAGGTTTGGAAGGTTTTGAAAAAGGTCAGGTAACTGAACTGGGTGCTGTAAATGTTATGACAGGTATTTATACCGGTCGTTCTCCTAAAGATAAATTCTTCGTTAAGAATGAAGCCAGCGAAAACACTGTATGGTGGACTTCTGACGAATACAAAAACGACAACAAACCTTGCTCTGAAGAAGCTTGGGCTGACTTGAAAGCTAAGGCTGTAAAAGAATTGAGCGGCAAACGTCTGTTCGTTGTTGATACTTTCTGCGGTGCTAACCCTGCTACTCGTTTGAAAGTACGTTTCATCATGGAAGTTGCTTGGCAAGCTCACTTCGTAACTAACATGTTCATCCGCCCGACAGCTGAAGAACTTGCTAACTACGGTGAACCTGACTTCGTATCTTTCAACGCTTCTAAAGCTAAGGTTGACAACTACAAGGAACTGGGTCTGAACTCTGAAACAGCTACTGTATTCAACCTGAAGACTAACGAACAAGTTATTCTGAATACTTGGTACGGTGGTGAAATGAAGAAAGGTATGTTCTCTATCATGAACTATCTGAACCCGTTGCGTGGTATCGCTTCTATGCACTGTTCTGCCAACACTAATATGGAAGGTACTGACTCTGCTATCTTCTTCGGTCTGTCTGGTACAGGTAAGACAACTTTGTCTACTGACCCGAAACGTCTGTTGATCGGTGACGACGAACACGGATGGGATAACGAAGGTGTATTCAACTACGAAGGTGGTTGCTACGCTAAGGTTATCAACTTGGATAAAGACAGCGAACCGGATATCTACAACGCTATCAAACGTGACGCTTTGTTTGAGAACGTAACTGTTGACGCTGATGGTAAGATCGACTTCACTGACAAGAGCGTAACAGAAAACACTCGTGTTTCTTATCCTATCTATCACATCAACAACATTGTTAAGCCTGTTTCTAAAGGTCCGCACGCTAAACAAGTTATCTTCCTGTCTGCCGATGCATTCGGCGTATTGCCTCCGGTATCTATCCTGAACCCGGAACAGACTCAGTATTACTTCCTGTCTGGTTTCACTGCTAAGTTGGCTGGTACAGAACGTGGTATCACTGAACCGACTCCGACATTCTCTGCTTGCTTCGGTGCTGCTTTCTTGTCACTGCACCCGACTAAATATGCAGAAGAACTGGTTAAGAAGATGGAAATAAATGGTGCTAAGGCATACTTGGTTAACACTGGTTGGAATGGTAGTGGTAAGCGTATCTCTATCAAAGATACAAGAGGTATTATCGATGCGATCCTGGATGGCTCTATCGACAAAGCTCCTACTAAGGTTATTCCTTACTTCGACTTCGTTGTTCCGACAGAACTTCCGAATGTTGATCCGAATATCCTTGACCCGCGTGACACTTACGAATGTGCTTGCAAGTGGGAAGAAAAAGCAAAAGACTTGGCAGGCCGTTTCATCAAGAACTTCGCTAAGTTCACAGGTAATGAAGCTGGTAAAGCACTGGTTGCTGCTGGTCCGAAGCTCTAATTGGAAAATCAGATATAATATGGAAGGCGGTTCGATTTCGAACCGCCTTTTTGTTTATGCCTGTGCCTTTCTATGAGAATAAATGCTGTTTGTTTAAAACTTTTCCCTATATTTGCCAAAACAGGAGTACTAACCTTTAAAGGCGGTTATGGTATATCTAGCTACTGACAAACAGACCTATGCGGATCTAAGCATTACAGAGACTGCTAATAATGAGCAATTTCTTTTCTTTTGTTTTCCAAAACAGAGACAAAAGAAGGAAAAGCGCTGATGTTGAACTGGATTATGTATCCGCTAATGATTTGGGGAAATCCGTAAAAGACAGGAGGCTATTGTCTGGGATGCTTTGCCCGAACTTCTTTTTGAATGAAGAAGAGCTGGATTTTATTGAGTATTACCTGGCTGATCGTGACCAGATACGGGGAAGCTCATATATTTTACTTTCATGTGCTACTGTTATCGACCGTCTGGTGCGATATGATTCGACCCGTTATGTGATCTGCAGAGGGGTGAAATTAGTGGTTCATCTCTTGCATTGTCTGAAGGAATGGGCGGCAGAACTACCACAGGGCGCCCCTGCAACTCATGAAAGAATCTGCTGCTATGATTGATTGATAATATTCTCCATGGAAGTGAATTGGAGGAAGTATTGGAGCAGACCTCTGATGAGGAAAAACGACTATCTAACTTTGTCATAGACAAATTCGATTATCTGTTCCGGTGTACTCGGTTGTTATCTTTCAAGGAACTTCTGTCTGTTATATATCTACTTGATGTCTGCCGTACAGCTCACCGGGTGGCAAAAGAGAAGAACTTCTGTTGTATGCCGATAATGGTACCGACAATGGACTTCTCGGTGGAGGGAGTCGTTCATCCTTTTGTGAAAGATGCGCAGCCAAACAGTTGGCAGATGTCCTGGGAAATATATGCATTTTACAGGCTCTAATATGGCGGAAAGTCAACAACTTTAAAGGCATTGACCTTGGCTGTCTGGTTGGCACATTGCGGTTTTCCTGTTCCTGTGAAATCAATGATTTGTCCTCTTTACGAGGGGATTTATACCTCTATTAATCTGCCGGATTCTTTGCGGGACGGACGAAGTCATTTTATGGCGGAAGTACTCCGTATTAAAGAAGTGATGCAAAAAAAGCTGTGACCGGAAAACGCTGTTTGGTGGTATTAGATGAGATGTTTCGCGGGACGAATGCTAAAGATGCGTTTGAAGCCTCCGTTGCCGTCAATGAATTACTGAAAAGAGCCTTCTCTCATTGCCATTTCTTGATATCGACGCATATCCTTGGAATATGCGAAAGCCTTTGAAAAGGATTCTTCCTGTTGCTTTTATTATTTGGAAGCAGAAATTATTGATGATGCGTTTGTCTGTCCTCATCGGTTGTTGTCAGGGATTTCAGATACAGAGTCGGGGTATTGGGTCGTGAAAAAAAATACTGTCGGATGGTTTGATGTAATTTTACCTCATTATAGAGGTTGTTGAGATTCTGTTTTATTTTTTATTAGATATATATTTTGACTACTTTTGTTACAGACTATAAATAGGTTATTAATCTTAAATAACGACGCGACGACCATGAAGAATTTTTATTTCCTTCTTATTAGTTCCCTATTCCTTACCTCCGGGCTTTATGCGGGAGAAACAGATTATACTCAAGGACTTTCCATCTGGTTTGATACTCCGAATACTTTGCAGGGATATGCTGCCTGGTATGGCGGAAGACCGGATTTGTGGAAAGATGAAAATAAACCGGTAACAGCAGGAAGCGGACATAATCTGGATGCCAGTTGGGAGTCACAGTCATTGCCTATTGGTAACGGTAGCCTCGGCGCAAATATTATGGGATCGGTGGAAGCCGAACGTATCACTTTCAATGAAAAAACGCTTTGGCGCGGTGGTCCTAACACAGCGAAAGGAGCGGACTACTATTGGAATGTCAATAAACAGTCAGCGCATATCCTTGATGAAATACGTAAAGCATTTACGGAAGGAGACCAAGTTAAAGCGGAGAGGCTGACGAGACAGAATTTTAATAGTGAAGTACCTTATGAGGGCAGCAGGGAAAAGTCCTTTCCGTTTCGGTAGTTTTACGACTATGGGAGAGTTTTTATGTGGAGACCGGGCTGAATATTATTGGTATGAGTGATTATAAGCGTATTCTTTCTTTGGACTCTGCTATGGCTGTAGTGCAGTTTAAAAAAAAAGACGATGTAGCGTACCAACGGAATTATTTTATCTCTTACCCTGCTAATGTGCTGGTGGTGCGTTTCAGTGCGGATCGGCCGGGGAAGCAGAATCTGGTATTCAGTTATGCTCCTAATCCCCTGTCTACCGGTAGCATGGTGGCTCAAGGTGATAATGGCTGGTTTACACAGCTTCTGGATAATAATGGAATGAAGTATGTAGTGCGCATCCAGGCGGAGACAAAAGGAGGAACATTGGTCAATAGAAATGGGAAACGTTCACGGTGAAGGGAGCAGATGAAGTTGTCTTTTATGTCACTGCGGATACTGACTATAAGGCTAACTTTGCTCCGGATTTCAAGATCCGAAAACGTATATCGGGGTCAATCCCGAAGAAACGACAAAGCCAGTGGATGAATAATGCAGTGGCGCAGGGATATACAGCTTTATTCAATCAACATTATAATGATTATGCTACTCTGTTCAACCGGGTTCGGCTGAATCTGAACCCAGCGGTGAAACCGGTAATCTGCCGACCGGGCAGCGGTTGAAAAATTATCGGAAAGGACAGCCGGATTATTATCTGGAAGAGTTGTATTATCAATTCGGACGTTATCTTCTGATTGCCAGTTCCCGTCCGGGCAATATGCCGGCTAATCTACAGGGGATTTGGCACAATAATGTCGATGGGCCGTGGCGTGTGGATTATCATAATAACATAAATATTCAGATGAATTATTGGCCTGCCTGTTCTACGAATCTGGAGGAATGCATGTTGCCGTTAATTGATTTTATCCGCACATTAGTGAAGCCGGGTGAAAAGACGGCTCAGTCTTATTTTTGGTGCGAGGGGCTGGACTGCATCTATTTCTGCTAATATCTTTGGGTTTACTGCTCCACTGGAAAGTCAAGATATGTCGTGGAACTTTAATCCAATGGCAGGCCCTTGGCTAGCTACGCATATTTGGGAGTATTATGACTATACACGGGATTTGAAATTCTTGAAAGAGACGGGGATATGAGTTGATAAAGAGCAGTGCCAATTTTGCAGTTGATTATTTGTGGCATAAGCCGGACGGAACTTATACTGCGGCACCGTCCACTTCACCCGAACATGGCCCTATTGATCAGGGGGCCACATTTGTACACGCCGTTGTGCGTGAAATCCTATGGATGCCATCAAGGCGAGCGAGGAATTGGGAGTGGATAAGAAAGAACGTAAGCAATGGGAGCATGTGCTTGCCAATCTCGTTCCCTATCAAATAGGTCGTTATGGTCAGTTGATGGAATGGTCGGTGGATATTGATGATCCGAAAGATGAACATCGTCATGTGAATCATCTGTTCGGCCTGCATCCGGGACATACTGTTTCTCCGGTCACTACTCCCGAACTGGCGAAAGCTGCTAAAGTGGTATTGGTGCATCGTGGTGACGGGGCTACGGGTTGGAGTATGGGATGGAAGTTGAATCAGTGGGCGCGTTTGCAGGATGGTAATCATGCTTATACCTTTATTCGGCAATTTATTGAAGAACGGTACCATGGATAATTTGTGGGATACGCATCCGCCTTTCCAGATTGATGGAAACTTTGGCGGGACGGCGGGTATCACCGAGATGTTACTGCAAAGCCACATGGGATTTATCCAATTATTACCGGCTTTGCCGGATGCATGGAAAAAGACGGTTCTATCAGTGGTATCTGTGCAAAAGGAAATTTTGAGGTGGATATGATCTGGGAGAATCATCAGTTGAAAAAAGCGACTGTCCGCTCTAATGCAGGAGGCAACTGTGTCATAAAGTATTTGGATCAGACTATCTCCTTTTAAAACAGTGAAAGGACATAGTTATCAGATTGGATATGATGCAGCCAAAGGGCTTATTAAAAATAAACACAAAATATCGGAAAATTAGAAAAAGAAAGGATGGTACTGGAGTATTTAAAATTATTCGTGACATTTGCAAAGATTGGGATGTTTACTATTGGTGGCGGTTATGCCATGATTCCGTTGATTGAACGGGAGATTGTTAACAAGCAATGGATGAATAAGGAAGGAAATTTATGGAGATGTTTGCTTTGACGCAGTCGCTTCCGGGTGTGTTTGCTGTGAATATTTCTATTTTTGTAGGATATAAGTTGTATAAGGTGGGTGGTAGCCTGGTGTGTGCATTGGCTACGATTCTTCCCTCTTTTTCGTTATCATGATGCTGATAGCCATGTTTTTTGCACAGTTTTCAGGATAATGAAGTGATGATTCGTATCTTTAATGGAATACGTCCTGCCGTGGTAGCATTGATTCTGTTTCCTTGCATTTCTGCTGTTAGAGCAACTTTTGAAACTGAAGTGTTTTCAGTTGATTGCTCCTGCCATAGCTACCGTGTTGATCTGGCAGTTCGGCTTATCACCTATTTATATTGTGGTGGCGGAATTATAGGGGGATTGGTATATACATTATGGTTGAAAGAAAAAAGATAGCGAATAAACAGGTATGATATATTGGCAATTACTTTGGGTGTATCTTAAAATAGGTATGTTCGGTTTTGAGGGGGTGGATATGCGATGCTTTCCCTGATTCAACATGAGATAGTGGATCTCCATCATTGGCTGACTCCCAACAGTTTACGGATGTGGTCGCAATTTCGCAGATGACTCCGGGACCGATTGGTATAAATAGTGCTACGTACGTAGGCTATGCGGTAACACAAAGTGTTTGGGGGGCGCTGTGTTAGTACTGTAGCCGTTTGTTTGCCTTCTTTTATTTTTGGTGTTGCTAATTTCTTATTTCTTTGCGAAGTGTAAGGATAATAAGTATATTAAAATGCGGCTATGTCCGGACTGCTTCCTATGTCGGTCGCGCTGATTGCTTCGGCTGCATTACTTATGATGAATAGAGAGAATTTTTATAGACTATAAAAGTATCGGTATTTTCGCAGCCGCCTTTTTGGTTACATGGAAATGGAATCTTCACCCTATTCTGTTGATTTGTCTGGCGGGTGTGGTAGGATTACTGTTGTATTAGTATACTTATGGGAAAAAAGAGCCCCCGGTTGAACACTGTGTTTAACCGGGGGCTCTTTTTATACTGATATTAAAAAGAATAGTTAGTTCTTGTTTGCACGCTTACGTTCTATTTCGTCCAAAATCACTTTACGCATACGCATCGCCTTTGGAGTTACCTCTACGTACTCGTCTTCCTTGATGTACTCCAAAGCCTCTTCGAGTGAGAACTGAACGGGTGGAATCAGACGAACTTTATCGTCCGAACCGGAAGCACGCATATTGGTCAACTTCTTGGATTTCGTAACGTTAATTACCAAGTCATTATCGTGAGAGTGCTCACCTACCACCTGTCCTGCATATACCTCATCCTGCGGGAAGATAAAGAATTTACCACGATCCTGTAATTTATCAATGGCATAAGCAAAAGCCGTTCCTGTTTCCATAGCAATCATGGAGCCGTTGGTACGACGTTCGATATCTCCCTTTGTATGGCTGGTATTCTTTAAAACGGTGTGCCATGATAGCTTCACCGGCAGAGGCAGTCAGCACATTCGTACGCAAACCAATGATCCCACGTGACGGCATATCAAATTCAAAGTTGATGCGTTCGCCTGCATTCTCCATTTTCACCATTTCACCTTTACGGCGGGTTACCATATCAATAATCTTACTGGAATATTCTTCCGGTACGTTGATTGTCAGTTCTTCAATCGGTTCGCATTTCACACCGTCGATTTCTCTGAAGATAACCTGTGGCTGACCTACCTGCAATTCGTATCCCTTCGCGGCGCATTGTTTCAATCAGTACAGAAAGATGGAGTACACCACGACCGGAAACAATCCATTTACCGTCCTCTTCACTCTTTCTTACGCGGAGGGCCAGGTTCTTGTCGAGTTCCCTCATCAGACGGTCGTGGATGTGGCGTGAAGTTACAAACTTGCCGTCTTTTCCGAAGAACGGAGAGTCGTTAATGGCAAACAACATACTCATTGTCGGCTCGTCGATTGCAATAGGTGGCAATCCCTCCGGATTTTCGAAGTCACAAACAGTATCTCCGATTTCAAATCCGTCGATACCTACCAACGCACAAATATCACCAGAAGAAACCTCATTTGTTTTCACACGGCCTAAACCTTCGAAAACATGGAGCTCCTTAATTTTGGTCTTGAACATATCGCCATTACGTTTCACAAGCGTTATATTCATACCTTCTCTTTTAATGTACCACGATGCACGCGACCTACGGCATACGACCGGTATAAGAAGAATAATCCAGAGAAGTAACAAACATCTGGGGAGTACCTTCTAACTGCTGCGGAGCCGGAATGTTTTCGATGATACAATCCAGCAGAGGAGTGATTGTATCGGTTGGCTTTTGCCAGTCGGTACCCATCCAGTTATTTTTTGCAGAACCGTAGATAACGGGGAAGTCCAGCTGCTCTTCTGTGGCGTTCAGGCTGAACATCAAGTCGAACACCATTTCATATACCTCTTCCGGACGGCAGTTCGGCTTATCTACCTTGTTGACTACTACAATCGGTTTCAAACCAATTTCCAGAGCTTTTTGCAACACGAAACGTGTCTGGGGCATCGGACCTTCAAATGCGTCGACCAGCAGAATACAACCATCGGCCATATTCAATACGCGTTCAACTTCACCACCGAAGTCACTGTGTCCCGGAGTATCAATAATATTAATTTTAGTACCGTTGTAGTTAATGGAAACGTTCTTGGAAAGAATCGTTATACCACGTTCGCGCTCCAAATCGTTGTTATCCAGGATAAGTTCACCACTATTTTGGTTGCTGCGGAATAAATTTCCGGCCAATAGCATCTTGTCAACCAGCGTTGTTTTCCCATGGTCAACATGGGCAATGATTGCAATGTTTCGAATATTTTGCATACAATACCTATTATTTGGCTGCAAAGGTACGAAAATAGGATTAGAAATATATGCTATACTCGCATTTTTTTCTTGTAAAACGTTGTGTGATATAAAGATAATGCCTATCTTTGCACGCTCAAAAGAATATTTACTATATTAAAATTCTAAAAGTTATGTATTTAGACGCTGCTAAAAAGCAAGAAATCTTTGGCAAGTACGGGAAGTCTAACACTGACACCGGCTCAGCTGAGGCCCAGATAGCTTTGTTTTCCTACCGTATTTCTCATCTGACTGAGCACATGAAGCTCAACAGAAAAGATTATAGTACAGAGAGAGCTTTGACAATGTTGGTAGGTAAACGTCGTCGTTTGCTTGACTACCTGAAAGCAAAAGATATCGAAAGATATCGTGCAATTGTTAAAGAACTCGGTTTGCGTAAGTAATTTACTTGCTGCGGAAAGATTGAAGAAGCCGTTTCTCATTATGAGGAACGGCTTTTTTAGTTTCTCCCTTTTTCTATCGGATAGTCGTATTTTCTTCGGTTATAATTGTGTTCATCTAAAGATTTTGCTATTTTTGCAGCTTAATTATTATAATTTATCACCTTTGATAACTAAAATGCTTACAAAATGGATACAAGTAAGATTGTTGGCGAGAAAATTAAAGCACTCCGCGAAGATAAATCAATAACCATAGAAGAATTGGCGCAGCGTTCTGGTTTGGCTATGGAACAGATTGAGCGTATCGAAAATAATATCGATATCCCTTCTCTTGCTCCGTTGATTAAGATTGCTCGTGTATTGGGTGTACGGCTGGGGACTTTCTCTGGACGATCAGGACGAAGTGGGGCCGGTGGTTTGTCGTAAGAAAGAAGCCAAAGATGCGATTAGCTTCTCCAATAACGCGATTCACTCTCGCAAACACATGGAATATCACTCGTTGTCCAAGTCAAAGGCCGACCGTCACATGGAGCCGTTTATTATTGATGTGATGCCAACGGAAGATACCGACTTCGTGCTTTCTTCTCATGAAGGGGAAGAATTTATCATGGTTATGGAAGGTATCATGGAAATCAGTTATGGAAAGAATACATACCTTCTGGAAGAAGGCGATAGTATTTATTATGACTCTATCGTTCCTCACCATGTACATGCTTACGAGGGAGCAGGCTGCAAAAATCCTGGCAGTAGTTTACACGCCAATTTGATGAAATGATAAGAACCAAGACTTAAGTATATTACATGCAATTATTTGATCGTACTTTGGGGCAGTGGCTGGAACACTGGGCTGAAGAGACTCCTGATAAGGAATATATCGTATTATTCCGACCGCAATCTCCGATTTACCTGGAGCCAGTTGAACCGTCGTGTAGATGATATGGCAAAAGGGCTTATTGCCATTGGTGTGGAACGTGGTACTCATGTGGGTATCTGGGCGGCTAATGTTCCCGATTGGCTTACATTGCTTTATGCTTGTGCTAAGATTGGTGCCGTATATGTCACTGTGAACACGAACTATAAACAGTCAGAGTTGGAATATCTTTGCCGGAACTCGGATATGCACACACTTTGTATCGTAAATGGCGAGAAAGATAGTGACTTCGTACAGATGACTTATACCATGCTTCCGGAATTGAAGACTTGCGAACGCGGGTATTTGAAAAGCGAACGTTTCCCATATATGAAAAATGTAGTATATGTCGGTCAGGAGAAACATCGCGGAATGTATAATACGGCGGAAATCCTGTTGCTGGGAAATAATATCGAGGATAGTTGCCTAAATGAACTTAAAAGTAAAGTTGACTGTCACGATGTGGTAAAATATGCAATATACATCAGGAACTACCGGTTTTCCGAAAGGGGTAATGCTTACACATTATAATATAGCTAACAATGGTTTCCTGACCGGTGAGCACATGAAGTTTACGGCAGATGATAAACTTTGTTGCTGTGTTCCGTTGTTCCATTGTTTCGGGGTTAGTATTGGCCACCATGAACTGTCTGACTCATGGTTGTACGCAAGTAATGGTAGAGCGTTTCGACCCGTTGGTTGTGCTGGCTTCCATTCATAAAGAACGTTGTACGGCTCTTTATGGTGTGCCGACTATGTTTATTGCCGAGTTGCATCATCCGATGTTCGATCTCTTTGATATGTCTTGTCTTCGTACCGGTATTATGGCGGGCTCGTTGTGTCCTGTTGAATTGATGAAGCAGGTAGAAGGAGAAGATGTATATGAAGGTGACCAGTGTATATGGTCTGACGGAAACGGCTCCCGGCATGACTGCCACCCGTATTGACGATTCATTTGATGTGCGTTGTAAACACGGTTGGGCGCGATTTCGAATTTACGGAGGTGAAAGTCATTGATCCGGAAAAACAGGTGAAGAATGTCCGGTTGGGGTACAAGGTGAAATGTGTAACCGTGGATATAACACCATGAAAGGGTATTATAAGAACCCGGAAGCTACGGCGGAAGTGCTTGATGAAAACTAACTTCTTGCACTCCGGCGATTTGGGTATTAAGGACGAAAACGGCAATTACCGGATCACCGGACGTATCAAGGATATGATTATTCGCGGTGGCGAAAATATTTATCCGCGTGAGATAGAAGAATTCCTTTTTATAAGCTTGACGGAGTGAAGGATGTACAGGTTGCAGGTATTCCTTCTAAGAAGTATGGTGAGGCTGTTGGAGCGTTCATCATTTTACAGGAAGGAGTCACATGCAGGCGGAGGATGTACGTGATTTCTGCAGAAATAAGATTTCCCGTTATAAGATTCCGAAATATATTTTCTTTGTGAATGAATTCCCGATGACGGGTAGTGGAAAGATTCAGAAGTTCAGACTGAAAGATCTGGGACTGAAACTTTGTAAAGAGCAGGGTATAGAGATTATTTAGAGATCTTATAATTTAAGTCTTTATAGTTTAGACACACAAAAAGTTTTTCATTATAAAAAACAGTGAACGGTGAACAAACTGTATTTAGGTTACAGGGAGTTCACCGTTTGCTATTTATATTGTTACCTTTATTCTGTTCTAATCAAATTTCTGCTATCGTGTAATTCTAAATAAAGTCGTCACCGAGTTGCATTTGGGCGTCGTTTACATATTTACGGATAGCATGTTCTTCATCCTTACGACAGATTAACAGCACGTTATTCGACTCAGCAATCAGGTATCCTTCCAAACCGTCGATAACGGCCAGTTTGCCTTTCGGAAGTACTACCATATTATCTTTACTATTATATATAAGTGAATGGCACTTCAGAGTGACATTGCCATCCTGATCTCTTTCCGATAAATCGTAGAGTGATCCCCAACGTTCCGAGATCCGACCAGCCGAAGTCTCCTAGAGATACATATACATTGTCTGCTTTTTCCATAATGCCGAAGTCGATAGATACATTGGGACATGCGGGGAAGTTTTCTTCGATAAATGCTTTTTCCTTCTCAGTGGCATAGATGTCTTTTCCCGGCGCTAATTTTGAAGCCAGTTCAGGTAGCAGATATTCGCAGGCTTTGATGATTGTATTTACGTTCCACATAAATAGACCGGAATTCCAATAAAACTCTCCACTTTCTACAAATACCTGGGCTAATTCCAGCTCCGGCTTTTCTGTGAATGTTTTCACTCTGTAGAAATTTTCTCCGGCAGGTTCGTCTATTTGTATATATCCGTACCCTGTCTCTGGACGATTCGGCTTGATACCCAGTGTCAATAGTTTTTCGGAACGCGATACGAAGTTCAGCCCTTTTTTCAATGGCAGCGAGAAATTCGTCTTTTTCAGAATTAAATGATCGGAAGGAGCGACTACGACATTAGCGTTTGGATTTAATGCGCGAATGTGGTAGGAAGCCCATGCTATACAAGGAGCGGTGTTTCGTCTTGCCGGTTCCAGCAGAATCTGATCTTCGTTTACTTCAGGTAATTGTTCCTTCACTAAGTCCGCATACATTGCATTGGTAACGATGAAAATATTTTCTGTTGGGATAACCTTTTGGAACCGGTCGAAAGTCTGTTGTAAAAGTGAACGGCCCGTTCCGAAGAAATCTAAGAATTGTTTGGGGAGTGTTTTGACGGCTAAACGGCCAGAAGCGGCTTCCAATGCCGCCACCCATAATCACGCAATAATTATCCATGGTTTGTCATGATATTGACTGTATTTTAAAAGTTTCTGCTAATTTACGGTTTATTCTTTGAACAGAGAAGTGTTTAAGGGATGTTTTATAATTTTTTCCTCCTTTTTTTTGCCAAACTATTGTGGATTCAAAATAATGTCGTATCTTTGCACCGCAATTGAGAAATCAAGTATGCGCCCAGATGGCGGAATTGGTAGACGCGTTGGTCTCAAACACCAATGGATTCACTTCCATCCCGGTTCGATCCCGGGTCTGGGTACTAATAAACCCTGATAATCGCTGATTATCAGGGTTTTCTCCTTTTATAAGGCGTACTAAATGTGTACTGAATGACGAATACAAAAGAAAAGGTGTACTTTAATAGTTTTCTTCCCCATATCTTTATGATTTCTTAACTCTTATGCAATCTTTTCTTACTTATTATTGCCGATGTTTTCGGGAAAAGTGAGATTCTTACCTTATATTTGTAGTAAGAACGTTTAAAGGCACACGATTATGGAAAATCATATAGAAACCAATTTCAGAGAGATACAGAAGATATTAGATAGTTGCGTATCGCATGGCTATAAAACTAAAGTAGATGCACTATTTTTAAAGCGTGAGTATTTGTACGCAAGCCCAGCTAAAGGATTATTTGCGGCAAGAAATTTTCCGTGTGACTGAAAATATTGTAAAGCCCAGCCAGCGATTTGTAGCCATCCAACAAAAAATACCGTGTCGTGCGTGATATTGTACAAGATATGGATGTTCCCGATTTTTTGTGGGAAAGCGGTTATTTTGAGGACTTAAACTCTAATGAGAGGAAAAAGTACATCGTTTTCCGCTGTTCTGATTTTGATATGGACGCATATTTGCATGAACCGTCTTGCTATGATGGGCGGCTTCCCTATTTGTCCATTATCGTTAATCTTGTCGTACTTTCCAAGTATTTGTACTTTCTGCAAGAACAGGAAAGCAAATACTATACAGATTCTATTGCCTCCCAAGAACAAGCCTTGCCAAAAGAAAAAGATGAAAGTGTAGAAACCACTCCAGCCAAGATTGTGGGTAAAAGCAATCCCTTCAAATCCACTTTGAAAGCCAATGAAATCAAACTTCTGACTGAATGTGTGAACGAAGCGAATATGTTTACTACTACTGTCAGCACCAAAATACTTACCGATTTTTTCAACTGTAAGTTGGACGGTGTATTGAAAGTTAATAATACCCGTCTGTTGGCTTACCTAATGATGTAACTCAGCTGTTATAACTACATCGTTTATGAGTGGCAGTCTGTTATAGCAAACAACAAGTTGATATTGAAGAAGATAAAAGGAGAACCGCTTACACGTACTGACTTGTCGAGTGCGACAGACCAGGCGAAGAACATCTATCCGAAGGGATATGAAATCATAGACAAATACATCAAACAACTGCAAAAAGGTTGAGCATAGATTGAACGCTCAAACAAAGGTTAATTAGACTTCATTTTCAAGCTCTTAACTTTGCCCCCGTTAACACAAAAACGAGGGTGCGCACCTTCATATTGTTTCACCTAAAATCCCAAACGATATGGAAAAAGACTTGGAGTTAAGAGTTTCCGAACTCGAAAAGATGTTGTTCCTTTCAAAGAACGTGCTTAGCTTCGATGAAGCGAGCATGTTTTTGAATCTTTCAAAAAGTTACCTGTACAAGCTGACTTCGGGTAACTTGATACCCCATTACAAGCCGCAGGGCAAAATGCTTTATTTTGAGAAAGCTGAGCTGGAAGCATGGTTGCGTCAGAACCCGGTCAAGACGCAGGCGCAGATAGAGCAGGAAGCGCAGAAGTATATCCTTAATCGTCCTCTAAAGAAATAACGGCTATGGAAAATAGAAAAGCGACAGAAGCCGGGCAGGACGTCACCATGCAGAAAGAAGATTTTGCAGCCCTTTGGAAAACCATTCGTCTAAAGGTGACGGACACTTATGAAGTGCCGCCCGAAATTCTTTGGGTGAACGGTTCTACTATCGGCACATTGGGCAATTTCAGTGCATCCACAGGCTAAAGCCAAGAGCAAAAAGACATTCAACATTTCCGCCATTGTTGCGGCAGCATTGAAGAATGACGAGGTTTTGAAGTATTCGGCATATCTGCCACCGAACAAGCGCAAAATTCTCTATGTTGATACCGAGCAGAGCAAGTACCATTGCCACAAGGTCATGGAACGTATTTTGCGGCTTGCCGGACTGCCGACCGATAAAGATGTGGACGATTTTGTATTCATTGTGTTAAGGGAGCAGACACCCGACAAACGGAAACAGATTATCGGCTATATGCTTGGAGATATGCCCGATGTGGGACTGCTCATCATTGACGGAATCCGTGATTTGATGTATGACATCAACAGTCCGAGTGAATCGACTGACCTAATCAACCTTTTGATGCGCTGGTCAAGTGGGTATAATCTGCATATTCACACCGTACTGCATTTGAACAAGGGGGATGATAACACAAGGGGGCATATCGGTACAGAGCTGAACAACAAGGCTGAAACCGTCCTGCAAATCACGAAAAGCACGCAGGACGGCAATATAAGCGAAGTAAAGGCGATGCATATAATATACGTGGCCGGGAATTTGACCCGTTCGCATTTCGCATCAATGACAACGCTTTACCCGAAATCATGGATGATTATGTATTCCAGCAACCCAAACAAGACAGGAACTTTCCGCTTACAGAGCTGACGGAACAGCAGCACCGGGAAGCATTGGAGAACGGTTTTGGCAAGCAGGTTGTACAAGGCTATTCCAATGTGATAGCGGCATTGAAACAAGGTTACGCAAGTATAGGTTACGAGCGTGGACGCAATGTCCTTGTGTCGCTTAACAAGTTCCTTGTGAACAAGCGCATGATTGTGAAAGAGGGTAAGGGCTATCGCTACAATCCCGATTTTCATTATTAAAAGTCGGTTTGGTTTAGTCCGGGTGTATATACAAGTGGAACGGACTGTCTGTTTCCCTGTATCGAAGCAGGCAGGTTTAGTATGGTACGGGTATATATATGACGGACTAAACAGGACTGGCGCACTTTTCAACGATTTTTTAGTCCCCAAAAAGAAAATATTATGAACATCGAAGATGTGAAACAAATATCCATCGCAGATTATCTGCACAGTTTAGGCTACTCTCCTGTCAAGCAGCAGGGCAACGGCTTATGGTACAAATCACCGTTAAGGGAGGAACACGAACCGTCTTTCAAGGTGAACACTGACCGCAACCTTTGGTATGACTTTGGCGCAGGCAAGGGCGGCAACATCATCGCACTGGCAAAGGAACTTTATTGCTCCGACAGTCTTCCCTACCTTTTAAAGAGGATAGAAGAGCAGACACCAAACGTTCATCCGGTCAGTTTTTCTTTTCCCCAGCATAGGACAGAGCCGAGTTTCCAGCATTTGGAAGTCCGTGACTTTACCCATCCGGCATTGCTCCGTTACTTGCAGGGGCGGGGCATCAATATCGAACTGGCAAAAAGAGAATGTAAGGAACTCCACTTTACCAATAACGGCAGACTGTTCTTTGCTATCGGTTTCCCGAATATGGCAGGAGGTTACGAGGTTCGCAATTCCTTTTTTAAGGGAGTATTGTCCCGAAAGACATACTCATATACGGCAGCAGGGAGAGCCGAGAGAGAAGTGTTTGGTATTTGAGGGTTTTATGGACTATCTTTCTTTCCTCACGCTCCGAATGAAGAACTGTCTGACTATGCCCGACCTTGACAGGCAGGATTATGTTATTCTTAATTCGACTGTCAACGTGCCGAAAGCCATTGATGCGTTGTACCCGTATGAACGCATCCACTGTATGCTTGACAATGACGAAACTGGGTATAAGGCGACACAGGCTATTACATTGGAATATTCCTACCGTGTGCGTGACTTCTCGCACAATTATAGGGGATATTCGGACTTGAACGATTATCTGTGCGACAGGAAGCAGGAACAGAAAAACGCAGCCAGCCAAGTGCAGGAAACGAAGCAGGAAACCGGACAACGTACCGCCCCAAGACAAAAGAGAGGCAGGGGCATTTAATCCGGCAGGACTATCAACGGCTGGCGGTTTATTTGGAGAGCAAGGTTATGTTTCGGTAGACCGAAACTACCTTGCTTTGCTCACCGCAAAGAAAATTTCTCCCGTTGGTCGCAATCTTTAAGACACCATTCAAACGTAAAAAACCTATGACGAGTATAAAGGACAAGCCGGGGGGACGTCCGGCAAAGAAACGGATAGAGAAGCAGCAACGGGTTGTCAGTACGAAGCTGACCGAGTTGCAGTATTACGCCATCAGGAAGCGAGCTGGGGAAGCCGGATGCGCATCAGTGAATATGTCCGGCAAGCAGTTATTTTGGCAGAGGTCATACCCCGGCTGAACAGGCAGGATGCAGATGCTATCCGCAAGCTGGTAGGGGAAGCCAACAACATCAACCAGCTGGCGCATAGGGCAAATGCCGGAGGTTTCGCACTGGTGGCGGTGGAACTGGTGAAGCTCAAAAACCGGATTATTGAAATCATAAACCATTTGTCGGATGATTGGAAAAATAAAAAAGGGAAGCGGTTTTAAAGGCTGTGTGAACTATGTGCTTGGCAAGGAACAGGCGGCTTTGCTCCATGCAGACGGAGTTCTGACTGAAAGCCGGGGCGATATAATCCGCAGCTTCTGTATGCAGACCGGGATGAATCCCGACTTGAAAAAGCCTGTCGGACATATTGCGCTAAGCTATTCCCCGGTGGACACACCCAAATTGACGGACGAAAAAATGGTACAGCTTGCGAAGGAGTATATGCGTGAAATGAAAATCACCGATACGCAGTATATCATCGTGCGCCATCAAGACCGGGAGCATCCGCACGTGCATGTGCGCCCATAAGGGCATATAATAAATGTATTGGTAGCGCAATACCTGACACGAGTTTACAAGTCTGTCATCAACCGGATTATCCGAAGGGGGAAACCCAACGGGGAGTATAGCATACCGGCACATCCATAACTAAACTAATCGTCATGTTGCGACTGAATGGGAAGATGAAATGATAAGTATGAGGATAAAATCCGTATTGATTAAACGATAGCCTGAGCGGACAAATGCGGGTCTATGACGAAAGACGATTAATGGCGTCATATTGTGATACTCCGTTATCATGTGCATGTAGCGGAAGCGTAAACTGATCACAACGCAATTGCGGTAAGCAATAAAGGTGGATGTCGTATCCGACAACTTATCGAGCTATAGTTATTATATGTCTAAATGGGGATTGCCTAACCCAAAATGCCAGTTGTAAGGCTATAAGGTTTCAGACCTTTGAATATTTGGCATGGCAACGGAGTCTCCGTAGTAGTCTGAGCAAGGGAAAGCCTTGTACATGGCAAAGGGAGACAGCTAATATTTTTTTAATACAATTAACGGAAAATGTGTGAGACATTATGAGAGATCCAGAAAGAGTATTAAACAGTCTGGCGCAGCAAAGTAAAATCTCAATGTACAGATTTGAAAAGGCTATATCGGATTCTGTTCAATACGGAAATATATTATGTTGCTTACCAAAAGCTATATGCAAAGGAAGGTAACATGACTCCCGGAGTTGATGGAAAAACCATTGACGACATGAGTATATTCCGTATTGAACAATTGATTGAATTGCTCAAAAGTGAGCAATATCAGCCTGTATCATCAAAAAAAGAATTTATATTCCGAAGAAAAACGGATCTAAACGACCTTTGGGAATACCTTCTTTTGATGATAAACTGGTGCAAGAGGTTATCCGTATGATTTTGGAGGCGATCTATGAAGACAATTTTGAGAGTTGTTCTCATGGATTTAGACCAAACAGAGGATGCCATACGGCACTATCCCGTATCAAGGATACTTTTACAGGTTCCAAATGGTTTGTTGAAGGAGACATTAAAGGATTCTTTTGATAATATCGATCATGATATTTTGATAAGAATACTTGAAGAAAGAATTTCTGACAACAGGTTCATTAGGCTAATCAGAAAGTTCCTGAATGCTGGATACATGGAGGAATGGACATTTCATAGGACATACAGTGGAACACCACAAGGTGGAATTATTAGTCCAATACTGGCTAATATCTATCTTGATAAGTTCGACAAATATATGAATGAATATATCCATAACTTTAATGAAGGCAAAAAACGCAAACCCGATACAGTTTATGCAAAATATGCATTGAGAAAAATCAGAGCCGAGCGAAAACTTAAAATTGAAACAGATAAAAAGAAACGTGAGTTTTTACCTGAATCGCATTAATGAATGTTGTAAAGCCCGTAACAACTATCCAAGTTTAGATGAGATGGACAGTAGCTACAGAAGATTGAAATACATCCGATATGCAGATGACTTTTTGATTGAATAATCGGAAGTAAAGCAGATTGTGTTAAAGTCAAGAAAGACATCAAAGATTTTCTTGGAGAAAAAACTCAATCTTGAATTATCTGACGAAAAAACATTGATAACCAATACAAAAAGAAGAACGCAAAATTCCTCGGATATGAAATCGGAATCTACAAAACAGATCAAACAAAACGGATTGGTAAAGGAACTGCTCAAAGATACTACAGGTCAAAAAAGTCTTTTAAAAGTATCTATGGATACAATGAAAAAGAAACTCTTCGAGTATGATGCTATCAAACTGACCTATCATAATGGGAAAAGAGAGATGGCATCCCAAGGCAAGGCCTTGCATGAAGAATAATGACGACTTGGAAATACTTTTGCCAGTACAATGGGGAGATACGAGGCTTTTTACAACTATTATTCATTGGCGAATAACAGTTATACTATTGATTCTTTTTATAATATCATGGAATACAGTATGTACAAAACCTATGCTTGCAAATATAAATCATCAGTTCGCAAGGTTCTTCGAAAATACAGTAAAAAACGGAGAGTTTGAGTTGACTATATCAAAAAAGAATGGGAAAACAGTACGGTGCGAGTTTTTATCATGACGGTTTTAAGCGCAAGCCTTTAAGTAGAATTAAATTCAATGATGATCAACCGCTTATTAAAATCACAAGAACGAGCCTAATCGATAGGATAAAAAAGCCAATAAATGTGAGATATGCGGAGCAGAATCGGTATTATCGATGCATCATGTGAAAAAGCTTTCAAAGATCTGCAAGGGAAAAAAAGGATCTGGGAAAAACACATGATTGCCCGCAGACGAAAAACCATTGCGGTATGCCATGATTGCCATTGGAAAATTCATACAGGGAAGTTAGACTGATAATATTAGTGGAGAGCCGGATACGTCGAAAGGTGTAAGTCCGGTTCGGGGGCGAGTACTTGGAAACCCTAACATAGCAATATGTAAAGGCGCTGGGTGCTTAGCCTACATCGTGTTCAACCGTATAGACAACAACGGCAAGACCATTTCGGACAGGAACGATATGTACCGCAACGAGCAGGTATGCAAGAAGCTGAAAGCCAAACACGGGCTTTATTTCGCTGGTGGGAAAGAACAGGTAAAGCAGCACCGCTTGAAAGAGCCGGACAAATCGAAATACGAGATTTACAACGCTGTAAAGAATGAAATCGGCAAATCCCGAAACTGGCAGCAGTTACAGGGGCGGTTAGCGGAAAAGGGTATTACTATCCGGTTCAAGTACAAAGGGCAGACAAACGAAGTGCAGGGCATATCCTTTTCCAAAGGTGAATACACGTTCAAGGGTTCGGAGATAGACCGCAGTTTCAGTTTCTCCAAACTGGATAAATGTTTCGGGGATGCAGGACTGAACGCTGCCGGAAACAACCGGCAGACAGTTTTCGTACCTGTTCAGGAGCCAGCGCAGACACCGGGCAAAGCCGACAGTCCGTTACTGGCAGGCTTGGGCGGTCTGTTCTCCGCTTCATCCTCTCCGGCTGATGAAATGCCCGATGATTCCTTTTTGAGAAAGAAGAAGAAAAAAAAGAAAAAACGACTAAAGTTGTAAGCGTATGGAAGACAACTTGATTTTAGAGGGGCTTCTCTCAATGGTTACTGAACTGAAAGAGAAGCAGGAAGCACAGGTAACGCCAGCCAGTCGGGAGGAAACTCTCGAAAGGCTGAACGCAATCGAACAGGCATTGTCGGAACTACACAGCAACCCTGCTGTTCCCGAAAAGGATTTGCAGGCTATCCGAAAGCCAACTTGACGACATAAGGAGCAGGATGCAAGGTCAGCAGAAACATATCGAGGACACCAAGAAAATAGTATTGGAAACCTACCGTTGTTTCAAGGTAATGCTTGATACTTTTGGCTCTTGCAAGACAGATAAAGAGGAAGCTACGCCCTTACCGCTCTATCAACGGATTTACAACAAGGTCGCTTCTTGGATTCGTCCGGGATTGTTTCTTTTTTTTCGGCAGTGCTGATTCTCTGTTCCGCTTCTATATTCTTGAATGTCCGTTTGGTAGAACGTATGCAGCAGTTGCAGGACAACGATATGAAATACCGCTATTTGCTGATGCAAGGACAGGCAGACGGGGAAACTTTTGATATGCTGGAAAACAAGTTCAAGTGGCAACGGGATAACGGCTTTATCCGAAGTCTGACCGATTCAGTGATGGATTTTGAATACCGCAGCCAAAAGCAGGCGGAAGCACTGGAGCGTGCAAGGCTGTTGAACGAGCAAGCCGAACAGTTAAAGAAAGAAGCCGATAAGTTGGGTAAGCCATAAACGGGGAAAGCCGGAACGGATGAAGCACATTCACCGTTTCGGCTTTTCAGATTTATTCTTTTTCTTCGTACAGTGTTCTTTCTCGAACTGGCGTAGCGTGGTAATACTGAACCTTTCCTTGATGAACTCCCTTACATCGGAAGCCTTGTAATACACTTTTCCGCTGATAGTGAAGTATGGCAGCGCACCGATAGCCCGGTAGCGTTGCAGGGTTTTGATACTAACTTTGAACAACAGGCATAAGTCCTGATTATCCAGCAGGTTATCATCTTCGGGCAGTACCCTGTCTGCATTGCGTAGTACCCGTACATCCTTACAAAGTTCTTCCAGTTTGGCGTACAGCTTCTGCATCCATTCACCAAATTCGTCATTCTCTATATACATAATTGCTTCATGTTTCAGATTATACATTCTTATTTGTCAATCGATTGATGAAGCAAAGTTCTAAAAACTGGATGTGCAAAGAAATTACAGGGGAAACTAATGGAATCCCCTATAAATAAACCATAAGTTGCTGATTATCTATATCCTTTCTTGTCATGTTCTTTTCGATAAGGTCTGCCAGTCCATTAAGAAATTCGGTGAGTTTGCCCGGTTTTCGTTTTATCACGTCCTCATGTTTTTTTGGTAATAGTCGCCTATTTTTGATATTGAACAACCATTCAAAACCTTTGGATAAATCCACCAATTATCCCAAGCGGGTCTAACCATCGGAAATGAAAGGATAGTAAAGTGATGTAATATCACTGATTTACAGTCTATTAGGAATGAAAGCCGATTTTGGATAGGTTCGTTATTCTTTTCCTAAATTAGCGGATTGTTTACCCACTTTTGTCTCGTTTTTGTCCCTCGTTGTATTATCTTTGTATCGCAAACTAAATGCTTGATAATCAGCGATAAAAGAATATATTAACATCAGTAAAGAAAGGAAATAAAATGGGACGAAAGAAGAAGAAAGAAATCCGTTTGAAGGAGCCTGTGCGCATCCGAGAAAAGAAGATAGCAGGTGGCAACATCAGCCTCTATCTTGACATTTATCAGAATGGATTGCGCAAGAAAGAGACTTTGAAACTCTATCTTGTGCCAGAAATCAACGCTGCTACCAAGTTGCAAAACGCCAATACAAGAAAAGTTGGCAGAGCAAATCAAGGCGCAGCGCATTCTTGACATCCAGAGAGAGGGGTCTTGTGGATTGGGACAAGGTGAAGAAGTCACGCATGACACTTACCAAGTGGATGGATGACTTTGTGAAGTACAATGCCGAGTTGTCTGAGTCTTCCATGAAGACCAAGCGCAACACTCATGCTCGCATTGACCAATACCTATTATATATAGGCAAGCCAGAGTTTCTGTTGAAAGACGTGGATAAGGAGTTTTGCAAAGGCTTCATTACTTTTTGAAGACTTGCACCTACAATGATGGAAAGAAACAACTCAGCACCACCACTTGCCGTATGTTCGTCAACTATTTCGGGCTCATCATTGGCAAAGGCAATAAGGGACGGACTGATTGAACAAAATCCATTCTTGCTGTTGGAGGCAAAGGAGAAGCCACAGAAGCGAGTGGCTGAGCGTGAGTTTCTGACGATAGAGGAAATAAAGAAGGTGATGAACACCCATGCCGTTATGAACTGGTGAAGAAAAAGCCTTTTCTATTCTCCTGTTTCACAGGTCTGCGATATAGCGACATGAAAACCTTTGAACTGGAAAATCCATAAGGCTGCTGACGGCAAGACGGAATACATTGACCATATCCAAGTCAAGACCAAGGACAGAGTAACCATCCCCTTTGTCGGAAGAAACAAAGAAGTGGATGCCTAAAAGAGAAGAAGGCATAGACAACATCTTCCACAACTTGACAATCACATCTACAACAGTGGAAGTGGTGCTGAAAGAATGGATGGAGGTAGCAGGAATATCCAAAGCATATAACCTACCATTGCTCACGACATACGGCGGCTACGATGTTCCTGACCCTTGGTGCAAGTATCTATGTAGTAAGCAAGATACTGGACACAAGAGCATCAAGATGACGGAGATTTACGCCAAGATTGTTGACAAGAAGAAGCTGGAAACCGTGAACCTCGTGAACGGAATGTTTGACCAAATACCTGTAATACAATGAAGATAGAAATCAAGGAACGTAAGGCCTGACGGAAGGCAAAAGAACCTTGTATCTGGAATACTACGAGAGTGGCTACCGTAAGAGAGAAAACTTGCACCTCTATCTCTTGCCCGATCATGCCGTTGGTGCTGCAAAGCACAATCGGCTTACATACAACAAGGCTATGGAGATACGAGCAGAGCGCATCCTCACCCCTCCTATATTGGAGAAAAAGAGAATGCCAAAAGCGAAGAACAAGGCAACGGCTTGACTTGGCTACAATGGTGCGATGACTATATCAAATGGTCTGTTGATTGTGGCAACTGCAAGAAGATGATAGGTCATAAGAA
>VOFJ01002771.1_pt1 | contig 29653 bp, 42 predicted proteins | sample 5384081 | NCBI WGS metagenome assembly VOFJ01 (sample SAMN12384729, study PRJNA508395) | human gut metagenome | isolation source: healthy gut I | host: Homo sapiens | reverse complement strand
TGGCGGGATACCGCCTTTTTTTCAGGGTGCGTCCATGACACCACTACTGCTTACCTTTCGGCTATGCAGCTACTTTTTATTATTTCTGGCTTCTTTAGTCCGGTTACGAACAGTGTTTTCTGTTTTCCGGATACGGAAAGATATTTCCGCAGGATATTAAACGCTCCTACCTACTGCATCGGCATTATATCTTACTCCATCCGTTATATACATCCCCCGCTCTTTTCGGTTTGATGATTCTGCATATCTCTTTGATATTTCTGGTGAAAATGGGCTGCACTGACTGGTATAGCTTTCCTCCTTGTTTTGTCAGTGAAATTCCATACAGTTTTAGTTTATATTCCAACATGATATACAGCCTGTTATACGGCAGTCCGTGAAACTTCTGGTTGGTCTTGTGTCCTATATCTTTTTCTTTACGGATATTTCGGATGTCCCCCACAACCACACAGCGGATGTCTTCTTTTTTACAGTATTCTGCAATCCATCTGGTCACTTTATGAAGATAATCCTTCCTGTATTCTGCTTTTTCCTGTAAAGCCTTTGAATATGTTTCGATGATTTTGGATATTTTATCCCTCTTTCCGACTGCTGTGCATACCATACAGACTGTACTCTGGCAATCTCTTTATGAAAGTATCTTTCCAAGGAAAGATATTTCCTTCCCAGGATAAATGTCCTGCCATTTACAGAATCATAGCAGGTCATCAGATTATGAAGTCCCAGATCAATAGATAAATAGTGTCCATTCTGGGAAAGCTGTTCTGATCCCCCAGTCTCATAAATGATGATAAGGGCACATTTTCCATTTTCCGGTGGATAGATCCGCAGCTGTTTTTATATGATCCATGTCCATGAAAATCTTATTTTCAAGATATAAAAATTTTTCATGGATTCCGTAGGTTTCTTCCATATAGCTTTTCAGAGTCTTTGGCAAAGACAGCCGCAGCTGGTCTGAGCCTTTCTCATGTCGGATCCCCATCTGCATGTATGTAACCGGGATATTATCCTGTTTAAAACGGGGCGGTTTAGGCGCTTTGATTCCTCCAGTCTTTTTTTAGGACATAAAAAGATTTCCATGCTTTATCCAACTGCTTGCAGGTCTCCTGCGCTGTCTGTGATGGCAGCTGTCTGTACCACAGATCTCCTTTATGTGCTTTTTCTGATAATACCAGTCAGGATACTTTTCCAGTCCCAGTTCTTTATAATGATGGCGTTCATAGTTGCAGATATTCCAGAGCTTGGATGCTGCATAACACATATGCCCTATGATATTTGGAATATTCCGGCCGGATATTGACCGACGTTTTGTGTGACAGCAGCATTCCTCTCCCCCCCTTCAGGCAGCTATGCAGATGAAGATTTACCTCCACCTTGAATTAATACGACTTGCTCTGATGTTCAATATAACAGCGGATGTTTTCCTCCGATACAGATCCGATCGTTTCCACGTAATAGGAAGGATTCCACAGCTCCCCTTTCCGAAGCTGGTTTTTTATTTCCGGAAAATGTTCAAATAATTTCCTGCCGGTGATCCCCTTCAGATACTTGACAATTGCTGTTATGGACAGCTTGGGTGGAGCTGATACAAAACAGTGGACATGATCACCTTCACCACATTCAAATAAATGAACAGTAAAACCCTTTATCCTCAGCAATCTGCTGCACCAGTTCCTGAAGGTATTCCTCAATTTCTGGGTTTAATATCTTCCGTCGGTATTTCACCGACCATACCATATGGTAGTTGATATTGCACACGCAAGTCCTATAATGTATAAGATTTTCTTTCATACATATAGTATATCATATTGAATTGAAACGTGCAATGAAAACCGAACATATTTTCGATTATTATATGCCGGTTACGGCATTAATATCAAAGGGAATATTAAAGGATTATTATATTATTTCCATGTGCAGATATGCACAATTTACGCTTTCATCTCGGTAATTGAATTGCCGAGGATTCCCGCTTATCGTCCTAAAATACATAGTCTCACCCCCTTCAAGAAAAGTCATCACGTTTTATAAGCTTTTATTCGCAATTTTCTCACGTTTTTCATTACTATCTTAACACAAAAATCACGTTTTATGTGCATTAAATTATTTAGACCTATATCCGCTTTCCTTACAACCACAATCAGACCAGGCAGAAAGCCGCCAGCATATAAACCAACACACGGACCAAACAAATCACGCTACTGGTGTTCCAAACAAATACTGGTAACACAAAAGTTCCGGTAACCGATGTCTTTCCACCGTTTACCGGGACTTTTTTATGGTTTCTTTTAAGCTTCTTCCACGATTTTCACACCCCATGCAGGCATTTGGAGAGCGGTGCCATTTTCTACGGCGGTGTTTTCTAACAGCTCTATGCCATTTTTATAATCATAAGGCATTTCCAGTTCCATACCAGAATAATTCAAGAAATAACAAACAGTTTTTCCCAGATCATTCAAACCTTTTCGCACAATAATTGGGTAGTGGTATTCTGGGATTTCTACGTCTGCTTCCGGGAGCACGGCTTTATAAACGGACTTCAGGGTTTCCCTCGTCTGTCATGCAGCCGATGTATACGGCCTGGCCTTTTCCGTAGTGGTTTCGGGTGATAGCGGCGTAATCTTTCCAATTATAGTGCTCGTAAGATGCCAGCACTTCTGCTCCTTCCGAAACCAGAAGCTCCATAAATACATTCGCAGCTGGGTGTGCATTGCCTTTCTGATCTGTTTTTTCCGGAATGACTTCCCCTGTTAAGCCTACATTTTTTCGGGAAAGTGAACTGATCGTAATGGACTCCGAAGCAGTTGCTCAGAATATGTGGCTGCACCTCGATGACTTACCTTCACATTTTCATTTGCAAAAGCAGTTTTAAAGGATGCAATCAGGGGTTCCGCCATTTTCCACATACTGTTTTAACCGTATGAGAAGCTCATCAGGTGCCGCATACAGGGCTGGTACTACAATTGCTTTATATTGCTCCAGATTCTCGGACTCTGGCCAGATGAAATCGCATTCTACGTTCATGTGATACAGAGTATCGTACATCCAACGCATAACGTCATTATAATAGATACTCTTAGCATCCGCGCCGGGTGCCTGTTCCTGGATTCGGAACCAGTTCAGGGCAGTAAGCGCTTCATTGCTGACCAGTACTGCCACTTCATTTTTCTTCTTCAGATTAACCAGATGTTTTCCAAGGCGGGCAAACTCGTTACCAAATTGTGCAGGCTTCCCTGTAAGTGGCATTTTCCTGGAAATCATGGCTGAGCAGGCCCTTCCAGTATGTCTCAAAAAAGAATTATGGATGGAATGCCAGTGCCAGTACATCACGCTGTTTGCGCCAGATGCCAGGTGACTGTATGCCTGTAATCTCAACTGTCCTTTATATGGTGTCCATCCAGGAAATCCCTGTGCTTCGGTTTCAATTACCAGATAGTTATTCTGTTTTAGGGATCGGATCAGATCTCCGCCGAATGCAATTTCTACGCCAGTGAGGTCGTCCTGTGTAGGATGGTAAATATCGGTTCCTGCAATTGTCAGGCACTGGGACGCATGCAGATGGTTTACATAAGGCTGAATGCCATAGGAATATCCACGCCACTCAAAATCCAGATTATGGGTTACAAACTGGTCTTCTCTTCTATATTCATTTTACAATATCAGCCTGCCAGCCGAGGAATTTGTCCACCAGAGTTCTCTGGAATTTCTCAAATTCTGCGCCAAGGCTTCCGTTGATGGTTCCGCGCACATCTGGAAAATCCTCCCAGGCGTTGATTCGATTGCTCCAGTAATCCAGGCCAAATTCGTAATTCAGGGCATCCAGATCATCATGGAATTTTTCACGAATATATTTCACAAACTGCTCCTGCACGTTTTTTCCAGCAGTTCCGTAATATTTCGTCTCATTATCCAGCTGGAAACCGATGACGCACTTTCTATGTGCTGTGAGCTTCATCAGTTCTCGGATTACACGCTCCGCATAGAAAAGGTACACCGGATGGGTAATGTCCATGATCTGACGGGCGCCGTAAATGCCTCTTCCTCTTACTGTTTCAGCCAGTACATCCGGATGGGCCTTCACCATCCAGGCAGGAACCGCATACGTAGGCGTACCGATGATCACATGGATCCCGGCCTCCTCCATGGCATCCATTACTCTTTCCACATGGGAAAAATCAAATACTCCTGGCTGCGGCTCGCAGGTGCTCCAGGTAGACTCGGCAATTCGAACGGTATTGATTCCCGCTTTTTTCATCATTTCCACATCTTTATCCAGGCGATCATACGGCATATACTCATCATAATATGCTGCTCCGTAAAGAAGTTCTTTCATATTCATCCTCCATTGTTTTTTATGGTATTATATCTTAGCTTGTAACTTATCTCAAATATAGTATAATTGTTACAAATAATCAATTTCATTTTCGATTTCGTCTATACAAATAAACTCAGAAATGGAGTACCTAATATGAAAAAATATTTTTTTCTGCCAGTTCCAGCACTGTCGATCTTTTTCCTGGTCAGTGCGGCACTGGAAACAGTTACTGGCGGCAATTGTAATACTAAGCGCGATTGCCTTTGCCGGACATAAGCTTTATCTTTTTTATCCTTACCTGAATCTGCCCCATGTAACTACTGCCGATCTGGACGCCCTTGATCTGGATGGTTACGACAAGGTGATGTTTGTGGCGCACCCAGATGATGATTTGCTCTGGGGTGGACGGCACTTGATTGAAGACGATTATCTGGTAGTGTGTATGACCCGTGGAAATGATCCGGTTCGAAGCGCAGAATTTAAATCCGTAATGGAAGCTACCGGGGACAAACATCTGATTCTTTCCTACCCGGACAAAATCGGAAAAAGATCGCAGCAGCTGGAACTACTGGAAAAAAGATATGGAAGCAGATATTACCACCGTTCTGAACTATAAAGATTGGAAACAGGTTGCCACTCACAACGCAGACGGCGAGTACGGCCATCACCACCACCAGATGACTCACCAGCTTGTAAAAAAAGCCTATAAAGAGACAGACTGCAATGCTGATTTCTATTCTTTTGGAACGTATTATGTAAACGACAAGGTTCCCTACGACCTTGAAGAAATGCCGAAAGACCTCTACATCCAGAAGCGCAAACTAGCCAAACTCTACACCAGTCAGCGGACTACCGTAAGGAAAAATGTATCATATGCTGGCCTATGAGTACTGGCAGGAAATAGCAATAGAAAAATAATGTATAACACCAACGGGCAGGCAACTCAACTAAGAGCTGCTGCCGTTCCTGATTTATTCCTGCTCAATCAGCACTTTCTTTCCCCCAAAATGCAAATCCCAAATGTCTGATATTTTCTTTTCGAATTCCCCCGTGCCATAAGCTCCGCATCATAATTTCTTTCCGCAATCTGCTGCAAAGCATTCTGTGCGGTTTCCTCCAAATCCTTTTCACGCTTTGCTTTATGCACTTTAAATTCTATTACATATGCTCTTTTATTTTTCTCCAGGGGGCTCCATCATAATATCGTACCGTCCCAGACCGCTTTCCCGGTTAGAGGTAATTCTGTATTTATCTGCAAGGTCAACCATCAGCCCCAGTACAAAACCATGGTAAAACCGCTCCGGTTCCTCCTGCTCTTCTGCCTTTTTTTCCAGTATCATCAAAAAGCTGAAAGTCTGCATCGCAACCTGATTCATATACTGATTCATGTAATCCAGGTCATCTGACAATAATGCTTTAATAAAATCGTTGTACCTTACGGACACATTACCAAACCATCCCTGAATCATGCGGCGAAACATGTTCTGTACTTCAAAATTAGTCAGAGAAAGAATATAGTTTCCACCAGCGCCATCTTTTGAAGCTTTATTTACCTTCAAATATCCACAGGCCAGCAACAGACTCCACACAGCCGCACTGTTATTTTCCAGCTGCTCAAAAATGATTTCTTCATCAATGGCAGTTTCTATGGTCTTTCCCTCCAGCAAATCTTCCATAGCAATTTTGATATCTGAAGTACCGCCTTGAATCAGCTTATCAATCAACGAATTGGAGCTGGTATTAACCCAATAGCTGTCAAATTTCCCAGTATCCAGATATTTCGTAATAGACCAGGGATTGTAAATATCACTCTTATTTCCAAAGCAAAAACCATCGTAACCATTTTTTTCACATTATCCGCCTGATCCTGGAGTCCAAACAGCTGCAGGGCATTTCTCACTTCCTCCTCCGTAAAACCAAAAGAGGTGCTGTATTTATTTGAGGTGGTTGTCACTATTTCCAGATTATTAAGATCGGAAAAAATAGATTCCTTGCTGACCCGTGTGATTCCAGTTAGCAATCCACGTTCCATATATGGATTGGTTTTAAACGTATAATTAAACAGACTGCTCATAAAAGAGGTCAGTTCATTCCAGTACCCTTTTCACATAAGCTTCCTGCAGCGGCGTATCATATTCATCCAGCAGAATCAACACTTTTTTCCCATAATACAGACTCATACAAAGAGATAATCTCCGAAGCGCCATAGCTGCAATGGTATTGGACATTTCACCATTCACATAGTCAAAATAGGCCTTTTCCTTCTCATTCAGTGCATCACTCTGGCGCAGATAATCATACTTCGCGTATAGATCCAGGATGGTCTGCACGATTCCTTCGCGCACATCGGAATAAGTATCGCCTTTCACAGAAGCGAAACTAAGAAAAATCACCGGATATTTGCCGTGAAGTTCCCAGTACTTCTCTTCTTTCCAAATCTCAAGCCCTGTAAAAAGATTCTCCTCCGCCTTGGATTGAATTGAGAAAAAATTCTCCACCATACTCATGTTCAAGGTTTTGCCAAAGCGTCTGGGGCGGGTGATCAACGTAACTGTATCCCTGATTTTCCCACCATTCTTTGATAAACGCTGTCTTATCAATTTAAAAATTATGATTCTCCCGAATGGATCTGAAATCCTGATTTCCAATGGATACGATTGGTTTCATAACAGCCTCTGACCTCCTTATCCGCATTTTTCCCACACTGATATGTATATATTCATTATGGCACACTTGAATGGTAAACTCAATCTGAAAAAATTCATATTTACTGTAGCGGAAAAAAAGCTGCATCCACACCAACCTTTTTGGGTTCTGGCATGGATACAGCTTTTATTATTTCTTATAATCTTTTTCGCAAAATAAATTTGCCCTTATTTATTTCTCAGCAGCCTCGCTCTTGGTTACAGTAACCTTATCCAGATGCCAGATCTCATCCACATACTGCTGAATCGTTCTGTCGGAAGTGAACTTACCGCTGCATGCAGTGTTCAGAAGCGCCATCTTAGCCCAGCTTCTTCTCATCTTTGTAAGCTGCCTCCACTCTTTCTGTGCCTCTGCATAGGAACGGAAGTCTCCGAGAATGAAATACTGGTCTGCTCTGGGCAGTTCTTTTGTTCGAGAAGAGAATCATACAGATCACGGAACAGCTCTGTATCGCTGGAGAAGGTTCCATTGATCAGCTGCATCAGTACCTGACGGATCTCAGCATCTGTATTGTAGATAAAGTCTGGATCGTATCCGCCATGGTTTTCGTAGTTAATTACCTGGTCAGCGCTCAAACCGAAGATGAAATGCGTTCTCCTGACCAACTTCTTCTACGATTTCTACGTTATTGCACCGTCCATGGTTCCAAGTGTAGGAGCACCGTTGAGCATGAATTTCATGTTACCTGTACCGGAAGCTTCTTTACTTGCAGTGGAGATCTGTTCAGAAACATCTGCTGCCGCAAAGATGATCTCAGCGTTGGATACACGATAGTTCTCGATGAATACAACTTTCAGCTTGCCTTCGATAGAACATCATTGTTGACAACATCTGCTACAGAGTTGATCAGTTTGATGATCTTCTTCTTGCACGTGCATATGCTGCGGAAGCCTTTGCACCAAAGATAAATGTTCTCGGATAGAAATCCATTTCCGGATGTAATTCTTAATCTGGTCATACAGATAAATAACATGCAGGATATTCAGAAGCTGACGTTTGATACTCATGAAGTCTCTTAACCTGAACATCGAAAATGGAGTGAGGGTCAACTTCAACACCATTGTGCTCAAGGATGTATTTAGCCAGACGCTCTTTGTTCTTGAACTTAATGTTCATAAACTCCTGAAGAGCTTTTCTCATCATCAACATAAACCTTTAAGCTTGCTGAATCTGGGAAAGATCTGTGATCCAGTCCGGTCCGATATGGTCTGTTATCCAGTCAGCAAGATTCTGGTTTCCATGAAGAAGGAAACGTCTCTGAGTGATACCGTTTGTCTTGTTGTTGAACTTCTCAGGCATCATTTCATAGAAGTCTCTTAACTCCTGATGTTTCAGAATCTCTGTATGAAGGCTTGCAACACCATTTACAGAGAACCTGCAACGATTGCAAGGTGAGCCATCTTAACCTGTCCGTCATAGATGATTGCCATCTTTTGATCTTCTCATAGTTTCCAGGATATTTTTCTGGATCTCAATGATGAAACGGCGGTTGATCTCTTCCACAATCTGGTATACACGCGGAAGCAGGCGGGAGAACAGCTCGATCGGCCATTTTTCCAGTGCCTCGGACATGATAGTGTGGTTGGTGTATGCACAGCATTTTGTTGTGATATCCCATGCCTGATCCCAGCCAAGACCTTCCTGCATCCATAAGAAGACGCATCAGCTCTGCAACTGCTACAGTCGGATGAGTATCGTTCATCTGGAATACGACTTTCTCGTGGAGCTTCTTAATATCGTCATTATGTGTTTTCTTATATTTTCGATTGCAGCCTGAATACTTGCTGATACGAAGAAGTACTGCTGTTTCAATCTCAGTTCCTTTCCTGCATAATGGTTGTCATTCGGGTAAAGGACTTCTACGATATTCTTCGCAAGGTTCTCCTGCTCTACGGCTTTCTTGTAATCACCCTTGTCAAAGGAATCAAGTTCAAACTCTTCGATAGGCAGCATCCCAGATACGAAGTGTATTTACTACATTGTTCTCGTATAACCAACGATCGGCATATCGTAAGGAACAGCCTTAACTGCCTGATATCCTTCATGGATGAATTTGTTCTGACCGGTTGCCTGGTCATATTCAACTCTTACATATCCGCCGAAGATGTACTTCTTTGGCATACTCCGGACGACGGAGTTCGAAAGGATAGCCGTTCTTCAGCCAGTTATCCGGTACCTCTACCTGATAACCATCATGGATCTTCTGCTTGAACATACCATAACGGTAACGGATTCCACAGCCATATGCACTGTATCCAAGTGTTGCGAGAGAATCAAGGAAGCATGCAGCCAGTCTTCCAAGACCACCGTTTCCAAGAGCCGGATCCGGCTCCTGATCCTCAATGCATTGATCGATTCCAAGCTCTTCAAGAGCCTCTTTTTCACCTCACCGTATGCACCAAGGTTGATCAGGTTGTTACCAAGTGCACGGCCCATAAGGAACTCCATAGACATGTAATATACGATCTTCGGATCCTGTTTTTCATAAGCGTTCTGTGTATCAAGCCAGTTATCGATGATCACATCCTTCACTGTGTAGCTTACTGCCTGGAAAAGCTGCTCCTGAGTTGCCTCTTCAAGTTTCTTTTCGGTAAAGAAACTTAACGTTGTCTTTTACACTTTTTTCTTGAAGGTTTCTTTGTCAAACTGTTTGTCAATCATTTTGATCCTCCTGTTGTTGTTAAATCAAAGCTTTGTAACACCAAGAGTTACATGCTTTTTTAATATTCCACTCTTTTACATAACCATCTGTCTCGCTTTGTTGATGTTCCATAAACGACCCTCAGTCTCACCAGAACTTCAGATTTGATCTCAGCCTCGTTTGCCTTCATGGTCTCCTGATAATCTTGTCATTATCTTTTTATCAGAAACACGGATCTTATCCATAACCTCAAAACCAGCCTCTTTACGCATGGTCTGAACCTTGCTGATGATCTCGCGGACAAAGCCCTCCTGGATCAGTTCAGGTGTAAGGTTTGTATCCAGAACAACTGCAGTCTCGCCTTCTGTCTCTGTTACATAACCCTCTGTCTGTGCTGTTTCAATAAGAAGGTCTTCTTCTGTAAGCTCAACCTTGTTTCCATCAATATCAAGTACAAGTACACCGTTTGCTTTTCAGGTCGTTCATTGCCTTGCTGTTGCCGTTGATTTCTGCAAGTGCAGCACGGATTCCGCCAAGAAGCTTGCCGTATTTCGGTCCTACTGTACGAAGCTGTGGCTTGAAGCTGTAGGAGATAAAGGATTCTACGTCATCTGCAAATTTCACTTCCTTTACATTCAGCTCGTCTGCAATAATGTCTGTGAAAATTTATCCATCACCTTCGGAGCTTTTACATACATGGTTCCGATCGGCTGACGGTTCTTGATGTTTGCTGTATTTCTGCAGGCACGTCCCAGAACAACAACATCCAGAACTTCTTCCATGTTTTCTTCCAGATCCTTGTTGATCCACTCTTCCTTTACTTCCGGGAAGTCGCAGAGATGGATACTCTCAGGAGCTGTTTTGTCCAGAGATTCTTACAAGATTCTGGTAAATGTCTTCGGTCATGAACGGAATCATCGGAGCCGCTACCTTCGCTACCGTTACCAGTGCGGTGTAGAGTGTCATGTACGCATTGATCTTATCCTGCTCCATGCCTTTAGCCCAGAAACGTTCACGGCAGCGTCTTACATACCAGTTACTCATCTCGTCTACAAAGCTCCTGAAGAGCTCTTGCACTTTCCGGAATCTTATAGTCTGTTCAGATCCTCGTCAACAGTCTTTACAATGTATTCAGCTTGCTGAGGAGCCATTTGTCCATAACCGGAAGATTGTCATAATCTAAAGTATATTTTGTAGCGTCAAAATTGTCAATATTCGCATACAGAACGAAGAATGCGTAGGTGTTCCACAGAGTACCCATGAACTTACGCTGTCCTTCCTGAACAGCCTTGTCCGTGGAAACGGTTCGGAAGCCACGGTGCACTGTTAATGTAGAAATACCAGCGGATCGCATCTGCGCCGTATGTGTGAAGTGCATCGAACGGGTCTACTGCATTTCCTTTGGACTTACTCATCTTCTGACCGTTCTCATCCTGTACGTGTCCCAGTACGATTACATTCTTGTACGGCGCTTTATTGAAACAGCAGTGTGGAGAACTCAGCAAGAAGGGTAGTAGAACCATCCACGGGTCTGGTCAACAGCCTCGGAGATGAAGTCTGCAGGGAACTGCTTTTCGAATAGGTCTTTATTCTCAAATGGATAGTGGTGCTGTGCAAAAGGCATAGCTCCGGAATCGAACCAGCAGTCGATTACTTCCGGTACTCGGTGCATCTTTCTCCACCGCAGTCCGGGCACTTCATGGTGAATCATCAATGTATGGACGGTGAAGCTCGATATCATCCGGGCAGTTGTCACCAGTTTTCTCAGAGATCTTCACGGCTTCCGATGGAATGCATATGTCCGCACTCACATTGCCAGATGTTCAGTGGTGTACCCCAGTAACGGTTACGGCTCACACCCCAGTCCTGAACATTTTCCAGCCAGTCACCGAAACGCCCTTTACCGATGCTCTCAGGAATCCAGTTAATCGTATTGTTGTTGCTGATCAGGTCATCCTTTACTGCAGTCATCTTGATAAACCAGGATTCTCTTGCGTAATAGATCAATGGTGTGTCACATCTCCAGCAGTGCGGGTAACTATGCTCGAATTTCGGGGCATCGAACAGCTTGCCTTTTTTTCAAGATCAGCCAGTACCATTGGGTCTGCTTTCTTTAACAAATACACCGGCATATGGTGTCTCAGCAGTAAGCTCACCCTTGCCATCTACAAACTGTACAAACGGAAGGTCATATTCACGTCCTACACGGCTGTCGTCTTCACCAAATGCAGGAGCGATATGAACGATACCTGTACCATCACTCATGGTAACGTAGTTATCACATACGAGATAATGCGCTTTCTTGCCCTGTTTGGATGCTACATAGTCACCTGTGCATTTAAAAAAGTGGCTCATATTCTTTGTATTCCAGGTCTTTTCCCTTTATAGGTTTCCAGAACCTCATATGCAGGCTCTTCTTCCTTCTTTGCAAGTTTGCCAAGTACTTTGTCAAGAAGTGCTTCTGCCATATAATAAGTGTATCCGTCTGCCTGTGCTTTTTTTACTTTACAGTAAGTCTCATCCGGGTTTACACAAAGTGCCACGTTGGACGGCAGAGTCCACGGTGTAGTGGTCCATGCCAGGATATATGCATCCTCTCCAACCACTTTGAAACGTGCGATTGCAGAACGCTCTTTTTACTAATTTATAGCCCTGGGAAACCTCCTGGGATGAAAGCGGGGTTCCACAGCGCGGACAGTAAGGTACGATTTTAAATCCCTTATATAAGGAGCCCCTTTTCCCAGATCTCTGTTTCAGCGCCCACCACTCAGATTCGATGAAGTTATCCTCATAGGTTACGTATGGATGCTCCATATCAGCCCAGAAACCAACCGTAGATGAGAATTTTTCCCACATTCCCTTGTATTTCCATACGCTCTCCTTACACTGCTGGATGAACGGCTCCATTCCATACTCCTCAATCTGTTCCTTGCCGTCAAGGCCCAGCTTCTTCTCAACCTCCAGTTCAACCGGAAGACCGTGGGTATCCCATCCTGCCTTTCTCGGAACCATGTAGCCCTTCATCGCGCGGTATCTCGGAATCATATCCTTGATAACGCGGGTAAGCACGTGTCCGATGTGGGGCTTGCCGTTGGCAGTCGGCGGGCCGTCATAAAATGTGTAAGTTGGGCCTTCTTTTTTCTTTTCCATACTTTTTTCGAAGATATGGTTTTCTTTCCAGAATTTTTCTACCTGTTTTTCACGCGATCTACGAAATTCAGATTCGTGTCTACTTTCTGGTACAAAGCTTTTTCCTCCTTTAAAATTATCAGTCGATTGCTGTTGGGATTTCCTGTTACATAAAAGAATCCTGCCTGCAGGATTCTCCGTCTAAATAAAAAAAAAGCTCTCATCCTGCAAAAGGACGAAAGCTGTCAGCACTCGTTATACCACCTGTTACATTGTACAGGCTTGCACACGCAGCCGATACACGCTCCCTGTAACGGGGGAATTCCGTTATCTCCTACTTGTTCCTTCAGAGATAAAACTCCGGAGTGATCTTCGGCTGAATCTACTTGCGGCGGGCTTACACCATCCCCCCGTCTCGCTGAAAAGATTGCTGCTGTCTGTGTCTGCACAACCTTAAACGTTCAAAATCAGCTTACTGTCTCCATCACAGTCTTTAACTATTCTGTTTCCTGTCTATTATAAGGGTCTGAATTTCTATATGTCAAGTGTTTTTCCGCTGAAAAAATGGGGAGAATAGGGGAAAATAATGCTGAATTTGTGGATTTTCCGGGGGTGCTGTGAACAATTCACACTCTTTTAATAGTTTTACATAAAGAAAAGTGGTATAATGCAATTACGTATTGGGAATTTTATGTACTATTTTAAGAAAGGATTTTTATATGATCAGGAAAAAATCTTCATATGAAAATAAAGCGGATTTTCTGTGGAATCCTGACAGCAGCAATGCTGCTTGGGCAGACGGGCGCTGTCTGGGCAGAAGCTACAGACACTGCCAGCGAATCTCCCACTCCTACTCCGGATTCCGCATACCGAATATTATGCACAGGCAGCTGATACCGATTCCATTGAGGGTTGGCCGGAGGGTCCTAAGATTGAGGCGCAGTCAGCAGTTCTCATGGACTTAAATACAGAAGCGGTCCTGTATTCCAAGAATGCCAATACTCAGCTTTACCCGGCCAGTATTACCAAGCTTCTCACCTGTCTTCTTGGATGTGAGAACCTGGACGTGAACGCACAGCTTACCCTTTCTCAGCAGGCGGCTTACGGAATTGAAGCGGGAAGTTCCACCATTTATGGTGATGCCGGAGAGGTTTTTACAGTTGAACAATGTCTTATGGCACTGATGCTGGAATCAGCCAATGAAATGGCACTTGGTATTGGGGAAGAGGTTTCCGGTTCTGTGAAGAAGTTTGTAGAGCTGATGAACACCAGAGCCCAGCAGCTTGGATGCAAAAACACCCATTTTAATAACCCTAACGGACTTCCTGATGAGACTCATGTAACCACCGCAGGCGACATTATGGCAAAAATAGCCAAGGCTGCATGGCAGAATCCACTTTGCAGGAAATTTTTCACCACAGATCTTTATGAAATTCCGCCTACCAATATTTTTACAGAAACCCGCTATCTGCTCAATCATCACAAGATGATGGCTGGTAGGGGATTACGCCTATGATGGTGTTCTGGGTGGAAAAACAGGCTACACAGATGCTGCCGGTGCTACTCTGATCACCTATGCCAAGCGTGGAAATATGACCCTGGTTGCAGTTGTGATGAATTCCGTAAATGGCGCCTGGGCTGACACAAAAAGTCTCCTGGATTACGGTTTCGACAATTTCGAATGTAAAAAAAGTAAAAATCAGAAAGAATCCTGTTCCGAAGAAAAATCTTCCAGGTGAGCAGTATCTGCTGAATAATTGCGGAAATACTTATCCATTCTACTACACAAAAAAATGTATACGTGACCATCCCCACAGGAACAGACCTCAGTGTTCTTACCAAGAAACAGGCCATTCTTTCCAACGCTGTGGGACCATTGAGATTAAAGAGCAAGTATTATTTCAATGGTCAGATGGTTGGATGGGGAATGCAGTATGAACGGTCGATCATGACCAGTCTGCTGACAACACCGACTTTATAGAATAAGGGCTAAGAATGAAAACTGCATTACGCATTTTCGTTCTTAGCCCTGTATTATTTTTATTGTAACTCCTCTACTTTACACAATATTCTTTTTATCTTTTATTCGAAATGCCCCTATTACTACAGTTTCTTTTCCTCAACTCTTATACCAGAATTTCAGGCATTTCACCTTAATATTTGAAGGATTTGCTATTAATTTTCCTATATTCAGCTTCATGGTTTTTGTCTTTCCCGGTTTTATATTGACCTTGAAGGTTTTGGTTCGGGTCATTTCTTCATTAATGGTCATGGTGAATTTCAGCTTCACTTTGGTGATGGTACTTTTGGATTTATTGGTGAAACGGGTTGTGTATATGGTTTTGCCAGAATCCGGATAATATTTATAGCCCTTCACTTTTACCTGAAGCTGTTTCAGTTTTGGCTTGGGGGCAGGCTTTTTGCCGACAATCACGGTTATGGTTCTCCGCTTGCCATTTACCAGGGCGCTTACCTTGGCAGTGCCAGGCTTCTTTGCGATCAGGAATCCTCCGGCTGCATCAACGATCTTTTTATTGCTGGATTTCACTTTCTTGATGGTGATGCTTCCACCGCCAGTTTTGAAAACATAATTGGAAAACATGGTGGTATCCCCCCACCTTCAGGAGATGGAACTGGAAACAGTTATGACTGTTTTCGCTACTGTGAAGGTCACCTTTTTCGTCTGATTTCCATATTTAAAAATGAAATCCGCTGAACCTGCTTTTGCAAAATATACGCTTACCTCAAAGCTGTCATTGGATTTTGGAGTAATGCCTGTAACCTGTGCCACCGATGAGTCCGAAATACTTACAGAATATTTGGACGAATCCTTATTTGAATAAAAAAACATAAGGATCGTCACAACCGTTACCAGAAACATTCCTGTGGTTTTGTCGTAATTGTTTTCCGGCGGATAAATGGCAATATCTGCGTTTTTGCGATTTTCCCGCACATTTACAGTGATGGAAAAATCTACGTTCTGCTCACTTGAAAACTATCATAATTTACAAATATTTCCATTAATTCCATTTCATCAGATTTGGAGAACGTGGCTGAGCCCTGCAGCACCGTACCTCCGTTTGAATATAAGGGAATGCTGTCGTCATCCAGATACACGCTTGCCCTGCCTGGTGTCAGACCGGAGCTTTGAAAAGTCATAGTCACATCTACCTTATAATCCATGGAGTCTTCATGAGGGATCTGATAACCGATATAATAGCGGAATTCGTCTCCATCCCACACATTCATGCTGCCCGTTCCACTGAGTTTAAAACCATCCGTGGTAACCGCCTTGGTAATAGCAGCCTGCGCCTGTAGCGGACCAAAGAGAGAACCATCAGCAGTGTTACAAAGAAAAATGTCAGAAATGTATTTCCCAAACCTGTAAAAATAATTTCTTAAACTCATAAAAACCCCTCCTTTTTTTATACGCTGTTGTTGTATTACTTATAATCAGCATATGTGATGGGATGGGATTTTTCTATTAACCAAATGTTAGTTTTTTCATTCATTACAAGCAGTAGTTTCACGGATTTACTGCTCTTCTTTCTTCAGTCTCCGTTTGGCACGATGCGCATCACGTTTCTGGCGGATTTCATCGGCTTCTTCATCGGTTACATTGGTGAGCTTCTTAATTACATAATACTTATTGTCTTCCGTTCGGCGAATCCTGATTTTTCCCAGTACAAAGCCATGCTCCCGACAAAGGGACACACTGTAATAAACCTTGGAATTATTCATAAACCAACGGATCTTACGCTTGGCCGGATTATGGCACAATGGACATTTCGTGCTGGTTACTTCCCGGTCCTTCATGGCTTTTTCGCGGGAATAGAACTCTCGGGATACATATTTATCATAGGTTGGGATAGGATATATGAATCTCCTCACGCTTGCTCTTGGGATTCTGATACACGTCCAGGGATGAGTTTGGAAAAATGTATTTATCTTCTATTTTCTGGAGAATACATGCAGTATAATAAGCATCTCCCAGAGCGCGGTGAAAATCCATTTTCTTCTCCACGCCCATTTTATCAGCAGCAAATTCCAGTGCACGGCGCTCGTCATTTTCTTCATAACGAATGGCAAAAATAATTTCTGCACATCATAATAAGTCACCGGACCTTTGAGCAGGGAAAGTTTTCCATAATATTTCATGTTCCGCTGCAGTTCCATTACATCCTGATTTCCCCAGGTAAAGAAAATATATTCTTCGCCACACCATTCCAGAAATTCCGTGATGGCCTGTGGGAAAAGAGTTCCATTTCTGCAGATCCTTATAATTCATGTGAATCACTTCATGGATGCTGTCATGAATCCAATTGTACACCTGGGGCTTGATCAGACGCTGAAAGCTATCCACAAATTTCTTTCTCTTCATTTAGTTTTATGGCGCCGATTTCTATGATTTCAAAAAAGGCAGACGGCTGTTAGACCACCTTTTTCCCCCCGGACTCTGATTCCATTCCAGGTCAAATACAATGTAATTCATGGGTAAATTCCTTCTCTGAAAATGTTTTTGTTACTGTGAACAGGTAAACAGTAACATATTTTTGCCATCCACGATTATTGCAGCAACATCTTGTTTTCACGCTCTGGAGCCTGTTTGAAAAGGCTTTCTGCAAGATGTACATTATAATTTGTGGAGAGATTTTTGTTCTATCCTTTGCAGTTATCAACAATTCCAGACAAGTATAGCAGACAGGTGAAATGATGTAAAGACATAAGAAAAAACCTGCCGGTGGGTAGCCGGCAGGAAATGAGGGGGTATGAAACAAAATCTATGTAAATTAGAAAATCGTCTTAAAATGAACACAATCTATATAAAAAGAAGCTGTTTACCATTATTTCAATATTGCTGAATAATATCCATACACTGCAAGCACATCAAACAAAACATGCTCTGCCGCCTTCACTCGTTACTTATGTAAGTCGGCAATATCAGCCGCCGCTTCTGATTTACGGCTAATGCACACTCTATATTATCTAATTCAATTATCTATTTCAATCGTCTATTTCAATTATTTATTTCATCGGCACGAAGCAGGTGAACTGCTCCGCGCCAGTTATTATCTGTTATCAGTTTCCCACGGGAATTCTTATCTGTTAAAACAGCTCTTTCCCCAGAAATCAGCCTTCAATAGAAATAAACTTCTTCTCTTCCGGCACTTTTTTCTTTCGCTTCCTTCGGGAAAGTAACAGTCAGAACACCATTGTCATATTTCGCATGGATGTCCTCATGCTCCAGTTCCTTACCTACGTAAAAGCTTCTGGAGCACTGTCCGGTGTAACGCTCTCTGTGAACGTATTTGCCGTTATTGTCTTTCTCATCTTTATTCTCGGTTCTGGAAGCCTGAATGTTCAGATAGCCATCCTTCAGCTGAATCTTCACATCCTCTTTATGGAATCCTGGAAGATCAATGCTCAGCTCATAATTTCCATCCACATCCTTAATATCTGTCTTCATCAATTCAGCAGCTCTGTAACCTCTGTGATTCTCTCTTTCTACAGGTAATCTCATCCAGTCATCAAATAAATCTTCTCCAAAAAAAATACTAGGCATTAACATAATCCATTCCTCCTTATATTGTGAACACTTGCGTGTTTAATTAACATCGTTGTTGAAACTGGAAGATTTCTTTTTCTCTCTTCCTTTGTTCTAGCTGTAATATAACACTTATTATTAGCAGTGTCAAGAGGCGAGTGCTAATTTCACATTTTTTCACATTTTTCACATTTTCCAAAATATTTTTTAAGTGGAAAGTGGAAAATAACTATTTTGTGGTATATTTCAGAATATGAAATCCAAAGATTCGGGGAACTACGCCGAAGATTAGGCGATATTACACAGTCTACTTTGACGGGAAACAGCTTAGAGAATTAGAGCAAGATGGGTTTATCTCACGATATGTATATCAAGAAGTCCCACCGAAAGTAGAATATTCTTTTTAACTGATTTAGGGAAAAAAAGTTTTGTACCGATTCTTCAAGATATGAAAAAATGGAGTGATATACATTTAATGTAATATTTAGGCCTGCTGTCCGTAGTTTATACGAAAGCAAGCCTTTTGATTTTATCCTACAATCTTCCAGTTATCGTCCTTATGAAGCACAAGCTCATACTGTGAGATTTGTGTCATTTTCGATTTGTTATCCAGATATTTCACAGACACACTGACCTTGAGGTTATCGCCATCTTTGGTAAAGACAGGATTTACCAGTTTCGAAAATACATAATCGCCGGATACAGGAGCAAGCACGCCGTCTTTTTGACATAGTAGGCAAGTTCCTTTTCCGTACCTGTCGGGTACAGCTTAAAGAATGTTTCCAAGAAAGCGGTAGCGTCTTTGACTGAATCGGAGCTGACACTGACATCGGCTTCCTGTGCTTTCGGTTCATACTTTGATTTCTGTACCGCCGGAGCAAGGGTAGGATTCTGTGTTATGACCATTGCACCGTCCTCATCCTGCGTTTTTCTGCACAGAACTCCTTGTGTTCTTCTCCAATCTGATAATACATACCATTGTAAAAAAGAAGATTATTCTGAAAGATTGGCTCCTTGTCATATCTGGCTACACCGGATGGAAAGCATCTGGTGGCTGTTTTCATGTTTCCATACCCATGATCAATCCCATCTCTGCTCAATGTTGCCAGTCCCTGCATATTGTAATTCCAGTCCTCTGGCAGACTTAACATCAGGGATAACAGTCCCTTTGCCTTTAATGACAAATTTTTGTTCTTGAAATGAGGGTTGCACATTACAGTAAAATTCTTGTTTCGTTCTACACGAAAGACTTGTGCCATTCTATCCCACTTCCTTTCCAGACAGAAAAAGACGCAAGCCATATTTCTATGACTCACGCCTTTCTCTGTTTTCATTATTAAATTCAAAATTTTTATTCTTCTTTCCTCTGTTCTAACAAACAATTCTCTCGCATTTGCAATAGCAAGGGATAGCTTCTGTTCCAGAAGTTCTTTTTGGGGGCATTTGGGTCATATACTGTCCCACATGGATATTTCCATGATCCAATTGCATTAATTCTATGGTTTCCTGTGATTTTTCTGCACATAATATAAGTGCAACCGGACTTTCTTCACCTTCCACTCTTTCATTCTTTTCCAGCCATCGCAAATACAGTTCGACTTGTCCTTTATCCTGCGGTTCAAATTCTCCAAGCTTTAGTTCAACAAGAACCAACCTTCTCAAGCCTCTATGATAGAATAATAAATCCATATAGTAGTCCTTGCCATCCAGTACAAAAATGTTTCTGTCTTGCTAAAAAAATGCAAAAATCCGATCCCATTTCCAGAATAAATTTTTTCTAATTCTGCAAGAATAGCATTTTCTAAATCTTTTTTCACTATAAGTATCACGTAAACCGAGAAAATCAAGCATATATGGATCTCTGTAAAAAGATCCAGACTCATTTTTCCATCATCTCGTAATTCCGCAATTTCATTTTTTAATCGTTTCTTCTGGTTTCTTCGATATTGCAGTTCGTTCATAAAGCATGGATTTTTTTTTCTTTCACGCAGTGTTCGCACTGACCAGTTTTCCTGCATACACATTGCGGCATAAAAATCTCTTTTTAACTCATCTTGTATTGGCAGAATCTCTACAAAATGCGACCAGGTCAATTGTTGCGACAATGTCGCAACTTTTTCGAAGTCAGGAAATTCCTGATAAAACTTAATCATTCTTGAAATTGATGTTTTATCAAATCCCGAACCATACTCCTGTTCCAGCCTTTTACTGACTTCTGTAACAACTTTTTTTCCATACTCAGGCTTATTATTTCCAGTTAACTCCACACTAAGTCTTTTTTCCAATTCCCCAATTAAGAGAAATAATGGCATCATTCACCAACTTTTTACATTAGTTTTCTTTTCCCTGATCAACGCATTTATTTCATCATAAATGTTGTCAATATTATCTGCTATTAATATCTCTTTTTTTCATTATCAATTCCTTCTATAACTTGAAATGCCAAATCGGCATTTCAAAACTACACCAATTGCTTACTGTTATATTACCCTATTTTTCTCATTATGCCTACTGCTATTTCATGTTCTCACATAATAATGAGGTCGCAATCCACGACCTCATCCCCCCCATTTAAATATAAATCAATTCCTTGAGAATAATCTCTTCTGCAATCGCTCTGTGCTGGTTGGCAGCTCTCACCCATGCCATCTGATCTGCTTCTTTGTCCGGCAATGGTTCTTTTTCTTCTAACTGCTTCAGAATTACCTCTTCCCGTTCTCTGGCTGCCTTATCCACTTCCAAAAGATGTTCTCCAATGGTGTCCTGCAGAAGCATGACCTGATACAGAGAATTTTTATGGTTCTTCAGATAATCTCTGCGTAAGAACCCATACTTGCCAATCCGCTCCATCTGTTCACCGGATTTATAGGTAAGGTTCGGAATCAGATGCCCATTTACATTCGTGTACGTTACAAATAGGACATTCGCAATCCGCTTTCGCTACTTGCTCATGAACGCAGTTGCTTCGCTACCTGCGTTCATTTTATTAGCACTCTCCATTTCTCATCATTTTTTGACCACAAATTTACGACATTTACGACAAATCTGACACTGCTTTACAATACCAGACAAAATGAGTGATGCCCCGGAAAGCCTGTAAAACAGGCACTTCCGTGATACACAAGACAGGACAAAAACTCGACTTCCATTATCAAGAGGCGAGTGCTAATGTCACATTTTTTCACATTTTCTTAAATGAAAAACTAAATTTGTGTCCCTTTTCATATTTTCCTTTGTGAATCTCCAGAAATTCTGGTACAAACGGACTGCCTCTCCATTTTCCTCTACTGCATCTGCATTTCCAGTGATTGCATTGTAGATCCTGGTAAATGCCAGACTTATATTTTTTTCAGCACGGAATAAATGGATTTCCGTAATATTTTCATATAGAAATCGCTATGTCTTTATAGTAAAATTATTCCAGAAATAGGTCACACTTTAAGGAGGAAATGTATGAAAAACAAAAAAAGCAAAGCTTTTGTCTATCCTGCTTTCTCTGTCCATGTTGGGAACCGCTCCTGTTTATGGCGAGGATTTCTCAGATTTCTCCGACAATTTAGTCGCATCAGATGAAGCAGACCCAGAAGTATCCGTTTCTTCAGACGATACTTCACAAGACAGCTTCCAGATAGAAGATCCGGATTCTGCCAACGAAGACAGCAGCTTCTTTTCCAATGAAGAGGCGGAAACCACAAGTGATTTTGCATCTGATGAATCCGATATCAATGAGCAGGGATTTTCAGATGGGGAGGTGTCGGAGGAAGAAATTGCGGATACAGAGATAGCGGACGAGACTTCCATTATTGACTACGCGAATGCAAGCCCCCAGAGCTTCTATTGTAGAAGCAGATATTGAAATTGATCCATCTATTACTGCAACATGCAACTCCTACTCAGGACGTAACCTGGAATATCAGAACTATACGGTCTGGTCTTCCACTGTCAGCTCTTATTTAACTACAAGCCCGGATGGCGGTTTGATGCGAGTTCAAGCCGGAGCTCTGGACGGAACTCTTTTAGTTGAATATTATGATTCATCCTATAATTATCAGCGTACAGTGACTGTGCCACTGTCACTACCAGTTTTTGGAGCATTCTATGAAAGCGCTGATAATTACTATGTTCTGTCCGGACAAAATAATACGGACCACGATGATTCTGTAGAGGTTTATCATGTAACAAAATATACGAAGGACTGGAAAGCACTTGGATCCTGTGGTCTTTTTGGTGCCAACACAGCTTATCCCTTTGATGCCGGTTCCGCGCGGATGGTTATAAACGGAAATTACCTTTTTGTAAGAACCTGCCACAAAATGTACAATGGACACCAGGCAAATGTTACATTTTCAGTAGATACGTCAAGCATGAATATTGTTGACAAATTCACTGGTGTATGGAATACCTCAATGGTTATGTAAGCCATTCTTTCAATCAGTTTATACAGGTAGACAATGGAACTCTCCTTGGCGTGGATCATGGAGAAGGTTACCCAACTGCATTGGTTCTTTCCAAATATGTATCTGATATCAGCAGCGGTAACTTCCAGTCCGGAATTGCCACTCCATGTAAAAGCCTTACTTTTATGTCTCTGGTAAACGACACCAGTATTCACTACAATTACACAGGAGCTTCCCTGGGTGCTTTCGAATACTCCGATTCTGCCTACTTAATTGCAGGCACCAAAGACACGGACAGTACCGCCACCACCAGAGATGTTTTCATTACTTCTATGGATAAATCCAGCGGGGAAACCTTCACGCACTTTTATTCCAATTACGCGGGCACCGATGACAGCGCGCTTACACCACACCTAGTCAAAAACCGGAAACAACAGTTTCATCCTGCTGTGGTCAAACCAGGGTTATGTTTATTACACAGCTGTAGATGGAACTGGCCAGCAGGTTGGTACAACCCACAAAATGGCTGGAAACCTTTCTGATTGTGCTCCAATTGTCAGCAACGGCAAAAGCAATCTGGTACACCTGAAAAATCAGTTTAATACCTTCTACGAAATCAGCCTGAATGATCTTTCCAGCAACCATGCAGCCAGAATTGAAAATGGACATAAATATAATTACGCTGACAAAGCTGAAAATGCACTGCTCACTGGAACATGCCGCGTCTGTGGTTATCAGAAGCAGTTCTCTGTCCCAGTTGAATTAGACGTTCAGAAAAAAAGGACGCCTCCAATACTTTCTATCAGGAAATGAAAGAAATCTATCAGATGGAGCCTGGCGGAACTGCTGATATTCTCTGGTATTCCTATTTTGCCAGCGCAAATAAGGACTATGACCAAATCACCAACTGGAAGATTAGCAGTTCAGATGAAAGCATTGTCTCGGTAGAGCAAACCGGCAAGAATACGTTTACCATTACAGCATTAAAACCAGGATTTGCCACCTTTACCATTCAGGAGAAGACCAATCCATCCGCTGTATTTACTGCCAAGATTTATGTAAATATGATCAGCGATGATACAGCCAGCTGGTACCTTCCTTCCAGTTATTTTGTATTCGACGGAACGGAACATAAACCATCTGTTCATTTGAAAGTAAACAATAAACTGCTTACAGAAGGTACTGATTACGAGATCACCTATGATGGCGATCTTATCAATGCCGGCACTGTAAAACTCACGGTTACCGGAATTGGTGTTTATACAGGTTCTGTGGAAACCACTTATAACATCCAGAAGCTCAGTATGTCCAATGCCAGCTTCTCCGTTGCCCCTGCATACTACACTGGTTCTGAAGTAACTCCTGAAGTGACAGTTACCCACAGCGGTAAAACCCTGGTAAAAGACAGGGATTTCATCGTAACATACCACAACAACATTGAACCAAGCAGCTATTACAATTCTCCGTGGGTTGGAATTGACGGAATTGGAAATTACCAGGGATATGTAACCAAATCCTTTACCATAAACAGAGCTGACATCAGCAGCTGCACGGTTACACTTTCCGATGAAAGCCTTACCTACACAGGCTCCTCTTTGCGCCCAACCGTCACGGTAAAAAAGCGGGGGACAAAGAATTAACTCTGAACCAGGATTATTACGTTTCCTACCGAAACAACTGGGATGCAGGTACTGCTTCTGTTATCGTAAACGGCAGTGGAGATTACACTGGTTCTGTTACAAAAGATTTCCAGATTGTTCCCGCTGATATCAGTAATTATGAAGTTACATTATACAATGATTCCTTTGATTACGATGGAACTGCCAAAGAACAACGGTATGTCCGTCTTTATTCAGGAACCCGCTGGCTTAGCGAAGATACCGATTTCACAGTCACTTATGCAAACAACGTGAATGCAGGTACTGCTTCCGCAATCCTCACTGGAACTGGAAATTATACTGGTTCCGTTACGAAAGACTTTACCATTAAACCATTGGATATCAGCCGCTATTCCGCTTCACTTTCCCAGTATTCCTACACCAGTGACGGAACAGAGAAATGCCCGGATGTTACCGTTACATACGGAGACAAGACGCTTGCAGCAGGCACTGATTTCACAGTTTCTTATAAAGATAATGTGAAGGAAGGTACTGCTACTGTAACTATTACTGGAGCTGGAAATTACACCGGCATTATTAACACAACCTTTACGATCACAGCAGCTCCTGACAAGGATGACTCGGACGCAGGAAAAGATAATCCTGGTAAAGATGATTCTGGTAAAGATGACTCCGGTAAAGATGATTCTGGTAAAGATGATTCCGGTAAAGATGATTCTGGTAAAGGCGATTCTGGTAAAGATGATTCCGGTAAAGATGACTCCGGTAAAAACGATTCCGGTAAAGACGATTCTGGTAAAGAATGATAACTCTGGTAAAGATGATTCCGGCAAAGATAACTCCGGTAAAAATGATTCCGATAAAGGCAACCAGAACAGCAGCACACCAGGAAACAACAACAATAATAACAACGGAAATACATCCGGTAATAATGACCAGAACAATAACGGTCAAAACAATAACAACACCAATAATAACAACAATAATCAGAACAACAGCTCCAACAATGAAGCGAACAATGACACTGCAATCACCCCTGTTCCAGCTGTAATCAATGCCTCTGACATAACGCTTACAAAAAAGCAAAAAAGAAAGCAAACATTATCACCAGCATTGAATCAGATGGAAAAGTTTCCCTGAAGTCTTCTAACACAAAAAGTAGTAAAGATTTCCGGAACAAAAGTAATTCCAGTTAACCCAGGTAAAGCCAATGTTACCATTACCGTGGCAGCCGGAACCCGGTACGCTGCTGCATCGAAAACAGTTACCATAACTGTAATTCCTGCAAAAACAAGCCTGCGTTCTGTAAAATCAAAAACAGCAAAACAAGCCACTGTTACCTGGAAAAAGGCCAAATCCATCAGCGGCTATCAGATCAGCTACAGTCAGAACAGCAGCATGAAAAAGGCGAAAACCCTTACCGTAAAAAGGTTCTGCTACACGCGCAACCTTAAAGAAACTGGTTTCAAAGAAAAAATATTATGTACGGATCCGCACCTACAAAGTTGTAAGCGGCAAAAAATATTATTCCAAATGGAGTTCCAAAAATCCGTAAAAATTAGATAATGCCAAATGCCAGGTCAGCGTCTTTGAACGACGCTGCCTGGCATTTTTCATAAATCTTCCAAACCAACCAGAAGATTCTATATTCTCTGTATAACTATTCAGCACCTTCACAGTTACACCCTCCGCGAAATAGTACATACCTACTGAATGGTTATTTTTTTCTGTTTAAGTTTTTCTCAACTCAGGAAATTCTCAATGATCACATTTTTCCGCCTCAGCTTCCGTCATTCCAAGAGTTCTTTAGCTTCAGAAGCTGCTCATCGTTAATTCTTCCAATAGCCGCCTCATGAACAATGGCCGCGTCCACATGATTCGCCTGGATTTCCGGGATGGAACCGACCTCTGCGTGGTCCATGATAATGGAATCGCACTGGATATGCGCATGACATTTGGCGTTGCCGACGGCCTTCGGATGGAACACCTGGGAAGACTCGCCCTTTCCCACAGAACGGGAAATAATCTGTGCAGAAGATCCCGCTCCGTTCATACAGACTTCAATATCAGACTCCGCTTTCTGCTCCCCCATCTGTCATCAGACGTTCCAGAACAAACAACTTGGAATCTGCATCCATTGACACATTTGTGGTACGGACTGTGGAATCAACACCTTTGATCTGAACGGTATCCAGCGTAAATACGGAGTTCTCTCCAAGCTCAATATTAGTTACCGGATTCAGCACTCTGCTTCCGGTTCCATTCCCCTTCTCCGTAGTGTTTTTCCTCATAATGTACATTGGCATTTGCATTTTACCCACATGGAAGGTATGAATACCATCGTGACGACTGTCATTACAGCCACTATTGTGGATTCCGCAGCCTGCAACAATGTCAACATCTGCACCGTCTGCCACATAAAAATCATTGTAAACCAGATCGGTCATTCCAGATACACTTACCACTACCGGGATGAAAACCTTCTCTCCCTTTGTCTCCCCGTCAATGAAAATATCGATTCCCGGCTTGTCCTCTTTTTTTTTTTATTTTGATATGTTCGCTGTCACCGTGACAGATGGAAATACCATTCTGACGGAGATTAAAAGCACCTTTCTGCGCAAAGCCTTCGCTGATCTTATCAAGCACACCCTGGGTTGTTTCTTCTACTTTAACCATCAACATTTTCCTCCTTCATTCAGACATTTCTGACATTTTTCCTGCTGAAATAAGGTTGGGAAAACGTCTTCTTTCGTACCATATTTCTTTACTTCACCGTCTTCAATTACCATGATTTTATCTGCCATATTGATGATTTTTTTCCTGATGGGAAATCAGGATCAGAGGCACTCCTTTTTCTCACGATGAATCTCCTCAAAGCGCTTGATCAGCATGGAAAAGCTCCACAGGTCGATTCCTGCTTCAGGTTCATCAAAAATGCTTACTTTATGAGACTTCGCCAAAACTGTGGCAATCTCAATTCGCTTCATTTCACCGCCGGAAAGGGTTCCATCCAGCTGACGGTTCAGGTAATCTTCGGAACAAAGTCCTACAGCTGAGAGAAGGTCACAGCTCTCTTTTTCCGTTAAATTCTTTCCTGCTGCAAGAGATAACATTCTTGCCACGGTCATACCTTTAAAGCGGGGTGGCTGCTGCTGAAATGCATAGCCAATTCCCGCATTTGCACGATGATCAATATCGTATCCTGTAATGTTCTCATCATCTAGATAAATTTCTCCGCTGTTTGCTTTCTCAATGCCAGCCAGTACCTTGGCCAGGGTGGATTTTTCCACCTCCATTAGGTCCGGTGATTACCAGCATTTCCCCATCCTGAACATCAAAACTGATGTGATTTACCAGACAGCGCTTTTTCCCTTCTTCATTCACTTCAAAAGTCAGGTTCTTTACTTTCAGCATATTCGTACCTCTTCTGTTAATTTTACATTACTGCTCCAATTGTGCCCGAAATTCCAGAAAAAAATTGCTTTTGAGCAATAACGATTTTATCTCTTCTTGGACTGTACTCCAAATAAAAAAAATTGTCAACTAGTATTGAATTTTTCTCTTCTTCTGGTTTATAATCGACATATGTCGAAAACAAGGAGGTGACGTATATGCCAAGACCGCCCAGATGCCGCAGAATCTGCCAGGCACCCCAATATGAATCTTTTTTTTCTCCGGAAGAATGTCCCAGAGAGTCGGAAGCTGTCACTCTGACTCTGGATGAATATGAAGTCATCCGTCTGGTAGATCTGGAGAAGAAAACTCACGAGCAATGTGCTGCCCAGATGGATATTTCCCGGACAACTGTCACAGAAATTTATGAAACTGCCCGGGGAAAAAATTGCCCGATGTATCGTCCTTGGACAGCGCCTTGTCATAGCCGGGGAAATTACCGGCTCTGCGAAGGACGGGAGCATACGCGCTGCGGGAAATGCTGTTGCCGAAAGGGATCTAAACAGACTCCGCTTACCAGCTTAGACCTTTCACAGGAACTGCCAGCCGCTGACCGATTTAATAGTTCACTTCCCAAATCAAATTTACAAAATGAAGGAGATATCATTATGAAGATTGCAGTTACTTATGAAAATGGAGAAATTTTTCAGCACTTTGGACACACAGAAGCATTCAAGATCTATGACATTGCAGATGGCAAGGTTGTAAGTGCCGAAGTAGTCGATACCAATGGAAGCGGTCACGGCGCACTGGCTGGATTCCTGGTTGCACATGGCGTAGATACCCTGATCTGCGGCGGTATTGGCGGCGGTGCCCAGAATGCACTTGCCCAGGCTGGAATCCGTCTTTTTCGGTGGTGTCAGCGGCAACGCTGATGAAGCTGTAAACGCATTACTCGCAGGAAATCTTGGCTATAACCCCATGTACATTGCGATCACCATGATCATGAAGCAGGTCACAGCTGTGGCGATCATGGCTGCGGAAGTCATTCCTGCCATTAATATCTGACACAGATTTAACCTAACGGTTAATCAGCTGTATTTATAAAAAAGACTGATATAACATACCGGACTCCAACAACCTCCCCGAAGTACAGTATCATTTATATCAGTCTTTTTATTATTTCTTCATAGCCACAAGCTCTCTTCTTGCGAACAATATTGCCAATACAAACGCCGCTGCATCTGCGATCGGTCAGCATACATCACCCCGTCAATTCCCATTATTAATGAGAAAACAACGATCAATGGCAAAAGAAATAGCACCTGTCTGGTCGAGGGACATGACGATTCCAAGCTTTGCTTTTCCGATAGATGTAAAAAATCCTGAGGACATTGGCTGAATCCCATTTGCAAATGTCATAAACATAAAAATCTTCAGATAGCGTTCTGCGAACTGGAAATAAAGGTCACTTCCTGTTCCGAAAATGCTCACAATCTGATGGGGAAATAGCTGGAAACAAAGGAAAAAATATGGTGGCAATCACCGTACATGCAGTCACAGAATAACGGTATGCAAGCCTTACTCTGTCGTATTTTTTTTTGCTCCATAATTAAAGCCCCAGATTGGCTGACAGCCCTGGGAAATTCCAATACAAATCGCCATAAACACCTGATTTACTTTTGAAATAACTCCTACACAGGCGATTGGAATATCACTTCCATAGAACAGATAAACCGCCATAATAACGTAAAATATTATTCAGTACAATCTGAACAACCGCCATAGCGATCTGATTAATACAGGACGCCATTCCGAGAGAAATAATAGCTTTCAGGCACTCTGAAGAAGGCTTTAACATGCTCATCTCCAGATACATTTTACGAAATTTTCCAAAATAAATAATCA
>VOFJ01001119.1_pt1 | contig 29691 bp, 49 predicted proteins | sample 5384081 | NCBI WGS metagenome assembly VOFJ01 (sample SAMN12384729, study PRJNA508395) | human gut metagenome | isolation source: healthy gut I | host: Homo sapiens | reverse complement strand
ACAGCAGGGGGCCAAAGTCCGTCATAGCGCCCACGCCCAGGAAGATCAGGCAGGGATACAAACTGGTTTTGACACCGATGTAGAAAATGTCCAGCAGGCCGCCGTTGGCCAGCACATGGCCATAGCTGTGGTAAAATTCGCTGCCCTCGTCCATAAAGTCGGTCCATAGCTCCTGATGGTACAGGCCGCCCATGGGCAGGTTGCTCAGCAGGCAGCCGAAGGCAATGCCAACCAGCAGAAGAGGCTCAAATTTTTTGACAATACCCAGATAGAGAAACACGCAGGCAATGGCGATCCTCACCAGGCTCTTCCAGCCGTCGTCCACAAAGAAAGCGTTGACGCCGGAGTCATTCCAGAGCCGCAAAAAGGGTCTGTCCAATGTTAAATGCAAGCATGGGCCATCCCCTTACGCCAGAATGACCAGCGGTGCGCCGGACTCCACAGAGGCGCCCTTGGCAGCCACAATCTGGGCCACTGTGCCGTCCTGGGGTGCTACAATCTCGTTTTCCATCTTCATGGCCTCGAGGATGACCAGTACCTGGCCAGCCTTGACCGCCTGCCCTTGCTGGACCTGCACCTTCAGCACTACGCCAGGCATGGGAGCCTTTACAGGCTCACCGGCAGCCAGGGACGCAGCAGGGAGCAGCGGAAGGGGCGGCCACAGGAGCGGGAGCGGCGGCAGGTGCGGTCGCAGGAGCAGCAGGGGCAATGGCCTCATACTCATCCAGGAGCATGGCCTTTCCGGCCTCTACCTCCACCTCGTAAGGTGCGGCCATTGAGGGTAACTTTGTATTTCATGTTTACTTGACCTCCTTGATGGAAATGAAGCGCAGTTCATTGATGGGCTTGCCATTTTGTCGGCCACAATGGCCATGAGCATAGCGGCAGTCTTGGGATCGGTGTCATAGAGCTTCAGCTTACCGGCAGTACCGGGCGCGGTGGGGGAGCTGGGCGGCCGGGGCGGCATTTTGGGCCTGCACCGGGGCAGGGGCGGCTTTTTTCTGAGTGGCCTGCATGATCTTACCCATAATGGACACCACGGCCATCAGCAGAATGATCCCAAAGAAGACCACAGCGTAGCCAGTGACTGCGGCAAGACCCGCCTCTCAATGGAGGAAATCACTTCTGTCAGCATCATAACCCGGCTCCTCCTCAAATGGCTTCAATGGTGTAGGTGGCTTCGTTCTCCTCTTTTTTGCCTTCCGCTCTTCGAAGAATTTCTCAGCCAGCTGGGGAAGGCAATGTAGCTCAGCACATCCTCATCGCACCGGGCAATGCCCTTGAGCTCCCGCTTGGTCTTCTCAAAGATGGGAGGCAGCGTGTCGGCATAGCGGCCAGTGAGAGGCTTTTTTCCTCCCCCAGGATCTTCTTCTGAATCGCCGGATCAATGGGAGCAGGCGTATGGCCGTATTCGCCCCGGCAATAGGCTTTGATCTCCTTGGAGACGTTCTTGTACCGCTCACCGGCCAGAACATTCTGCACCGCCTGCACGCCCACCGTCTGGCTGGTGGGGGTGACCAGGGGAGGATATCCCATGTCCTTGCGGACCTTGGGTGTCTCCACCAGGGCTTCGTCAAAACGGTCCAGGGCGTTCATCATCTTCAGCTGGCTCAGCAGGTTGGAGAGCATGCCGCCAGGCACCTGATAGGTCAGGCACTGGGTGTCGGTGGCCATGGACTTGGGCATCAGGGTGCCGTCTTTCACGTACCCGTCCCGGATGGGCTTGAAGTAGTCGGCGATTTCCTTCAGCACCTTGTCGTCCAGATCGACCTCGTAGCCCAGCTGACGCAGCGCGTAGGCCAGGGTCTCGGTGGCGGGCTGGGAGGTGCCGCCGGAGAAGGGAGAAATGGCGGTGTCGATGATGTCCACACCGGCTTCCACGGCCTTCAGGTAGGTCATGAAGGCCAGGCCAGTGGTAGAGTGGGTGTGCAGGTCGATGGGCAGATCCACGGCGTCCTTGATGGCGGAAACCAGATCGTAAGCTTCCTTGGGACCCATGATACCGGCCATATCCTTGATGCAGATGGTGGAAGCGCCCATTTCCTTCAGTTCCTTCACCATTTTTACATAGTTGGCGTGGGTATGGACGGGGCAGGTGGTGTAGGACAGGGTGCCGGAGGCGATGGCGCCGGCCTTCACGGTGGCTTCCATGGCGACCTTCAGGTTGTTCGTATCATTGAGGGCGTCGAAGATACGGATGATGTCAATGCCGTTTTCCACGGACTTCCGCACGAACATCTTCACGAAGTCGTCGGGATAGTGGGAGTAACCCAGAACGTTCTGGCCCCGGAGCAGCATTTGCAGCTTGGTATTGGGCATTTTGGCCCGGATTTTCCGCAGCCGCTCCCAGGGATCTTCGTTGAGGTAGCGCAGGCAGCTATCAAAGGTGGCGCCGCCCCAGCACTCGCAGGCGTAGTAACCGGCCTTGTCCATGGTGGGCAGGATTGCTTCAAATTTGCTGTAGGGCAGGCGGGTGGCGATGAGGGACTGGTTGGCGTCCCGAAGGACGGTTTCCACGAACTGGACCCGCTGGACCTTCTGTTTTCCATTTTGTGCCATATGGCAAAACCTCCGTAAAACTACATTTGCAGTTAAAATTGACTGGGGACAACTGCGGGGAACGGCCACACAGCCGCCCGCAGGGGAGGATGCATGGCCCTTCCCCGCAGAGGTCCCCGGGGGCAATGCCCCCCGGGTTCTGGGTTGCGCAATTATTTTGCCTTGGGACCGGCTTCGGCAATGTTCTTGGGCATGTTGGGATACTTCTTGGCGAAGTTCTCGGAGAACATATTTGCCAGATTGTTGGCGGCGGCCACATAGTCTTCCTTGGTCTTGCCGTTGGCAATCCACATGGTCTCCGGATTCAAAATCTCGGAGGGGCAGCCGGTGACGGCCTTGGGCATCTCCACATTAAAGATCTCGGAGTGTTCGTACTCGGCGTTTGCCAGCTCGCCGTTCAGGGCGGCGGTGACCATGGCCCGGGTGTAGCGCAGCTTCATCCGGCCGGCCTTCCCAGCTCCTGGGCGGAGCCACCGGCCCAGCCAGTGTTCACCAGGTACACAGAGGTGCCGTACTTGGCAATCTTTTCTCCCAGCATGTTGGCGTAGACCGCCGGGTCCATAGGCATAAAGGGCTCGCCAAAAAAGGGTGGAGAAGGTGGGCTTGGGCTCGGTGATACCCCGCTCGGTACCGGCCAGCTTGGAGGTGAAGCCGGTGACGAAGTGGTACATGGCGGCGTCCGGGCTTAGCTTGAGATGGGAGGCAGAACGCCGAAGGCATCGGCGGTCAGGAAGATGACCACCTTGGGGATGCCGCCCACGCCAGGAATGGCGGCGTTGGAGATGTAGTTCACGGGATAGCCCACGCGGGTGTTCTCGGTGAGGCTGGCGTCGTCAAAGTCAAACTCCCGGGTTTCCGGGTCCATAACCACATTTTCCACCAGAGAGCCAAAGCGAATGGCGTTGTAAATGTCGGGCTCATTCTCAGCAGAGAGGGTTGATGCACTTGGCGTAGCAGCCGCCTTCGATGTTAAACACGCCATCGGCGGACCAGCCGTGTTCATCATCTCCGATGAGCTTCCGGTTGGGGTCGGCGGACAGGGGTGGTTTTGCCGGTGCCGGACAGGCCGAAGAACACAGCGGTCTCATGGGTCTCCGGGTCCATGTTGGCAGAGCAGTGCATGGGCAGGATGCCCTCCTTGGTCAGCACGTAGTTCATGGTGGAGAATACGCTCTTCTTGATTTCGCCGGCATACTGGGGGAGCCGCAGATGACAATGAGGTGGGCCTCGTAGTCAATCATAATGGCAGCCTCAGAGTGAACGCCGTCTATGGCGGGGTCGCACTTAAAGCCGGGGGCAGCGATGACGGTGTAGTCTGCTTCGCCGTAGGCGGCCAGCTCTTCGCTGGTGGGGCGGATCAGCAGATCGTGGATGAACAGGTTCTGGCTGGCCAGCTCATTCACAATCCGGAACTTTTTGGTATATTTGGGGTCAGCGCCGGCAAAGCCGTCGAAGATAAAGATCTCCCGGCCCTGAAGGTAGGCGCAGACCTTGGCGAAAATGGCGTCGAAGCGTGCTTTGGCAATGGGACGGTTCACCTTGCCCCAGGCAATATCGTCATGGACGGCGGGGGTGTCCACAATGAACTTGTCGTTGGCGCTGCGGCCGGTGTACTTGCCGGTCTTGACCACCAGCGCACCGGTGTTGCTTCAGCTTCCCCTCGCCCCGGCGGAGGGCAGCCTCCGTCAGCTGGGCCGGGGTCAGGTTGCGGTAAACAGCGCTGGGGTTCAGGATCCCCAGTTTTTCCAGACCATAGGTTTCCATAAAGAGTCCTCCTAACAAAAGAATCGCAGAATGCGGAACATACCGTAACCGGAAATCCCGCTTGTTCCGTGTATAGATATACGGTAAAACCGGCAGAACGCCAACTTCCACCAAATATCATTTTAACATATGCCGCAACTCCTGTCTATCCCATTTTCGCGATTTTGGGGAAAAATCAGTATAATTTTATCGGAAAATTTTGGCGGCTTTTTGTGCAACTTTTACGAGATTTCCAGAAAGAACTACAAAAAATGTCTCCGGAGCGATGAGCACCGGAGATTGTTTTGTATCTATTTCAATTTGCGTCTACCTCAAAGGCGGGGCGGAAATTCGTATACAAGCATCCAGCCTCCATGGTCTTGCCCCGGAGCCTGGCCAGCTCTGACACGGTGACGAACTGATAGCCTGCCGCTTCCAGGCGGTCTATGATTTCCAGCGCCGCATCCACGGAGCTATCCGACATGTCGTGCAGGAGAATGACGTCACCGTCCCGGGCATGGTCCACGACGCTGCGCACCACCTTTTCTCGGTTACTGGTGGCCCAATCCTTGGGGTCTACAGACCAGGTGATCAGGGAAAGACCGTGAGATTCTGCGGCGTGTATCACGGCTTGATTGGTTTGCCCTCCAGGCGGCCGAAGCAGGTAGGAGGTGGTTCCTGTCTGTTCCCGCAAAAGGGCTTCTGTCTTGCTCAGTTCCCATTCCAGCTTTTCCGGCGACATGTTCTCCCATACAGGCGTGGCTGTAACCATGCAGCCCAATCTCATGGCCGGCCTCCAGCATACGTCCGGCCATGTCCGGATATTGCTCCAGACGGTACCCGCAGAGGAAAAAGGTGACACGGGACTGCCGCCCCTCCAATTCCTCCAACAGCCGCCGGGTAAACCGCCCCGATGGACCGTCATCAAAGGTCATGGCCAGATATTTTTCCTCTGCCGCCTGGGCAGTGAGGGGGGCAAAGGCCATCACCAGGATCAGTGCTCCAAGTACTGCCCGAAAAATTCTTCCTTTCAATCGGCTGCGCTCCTTTCTGAGTACCTTGACGGACGGCCCCGGGTGGGGTAAGATGAAGGTACGACTTTATTGTGCCGCAAGGAGGCGTTCTTATGCCTGATATTCTTTGCCCCACCTGCGGGGCGGCGCTTACGCTGGGGAGCCGACAGTGGCTCTGCCCCAAGGGGCACTGTTTTGATGTAGCCCGGCAAGGCTATGTGAATTTGCTACCGGTGACTCAAAAGCATTCCCGCCAGCCCGGCGACACCCGGGAGCAAGTAGTTGCCCGCCGGACCTTCTTGGAGGCGGGGTTTTATGAGCCCCTGGCCCAGGCCGTGTGCCAGGCGGCTCGGCGGTATGGGAAAAACGCAAAAGCCATTCTGGACGCTGGGCTGTGGCGAGGGCTATTACAGCGCGCAGATAGCCAGGGCACTGCCCCGGGCAGCTCTATACGGTCTGGACATCTCCAAGGACGCCGTGCGTCTGGCTGCCGGGAGGTACAAGTCCGGAACCTGGATTTGCGGAACGGCGGCTCATCTGCCCTTTCCCTCTGGAAGCCTGGATTTGATTTTGAGTATGTTTGCGCTGACTGTGCCAGAGGAGTTTCACCGGGTTTTGACTCCCGGCGGTGTATACCTTCAGGTTCTGGCTGCGGAGGATCATCTGCTGGGATTGAAGAAAATCATCTATCCGGAGCTTTTGCGCCGGCAGAAGGATGCCTCTCCGGACCTTCCCGGCTTTGCTCTGGTGGAACGTTGCCCGATCTCCTTTTTCCTTTACGGTAGAGGGGCCGCAAATTCAGAATCTCTTGGCAATGACCCCACATTTCTGGCGCATCACCCGGGAAGGCGCACAGCGCCTGGCTGCCCTGAGCTGCCTCACAGACTGGGCCTCCGCAGTTCTCTGTGTATACCGCCCAGTGTAGATGCGGACCTGCATGGAGCTTTGTGGGCAGCCTCGTCCTGTGAGACTTGACCAAATTTCAAGGTTAGCAATGTCTAACTATTTGGGCGGAACGACGAAAAATTCGGCTCCGGAGCAGTTTTCTTCAAAAATGGATTGACATTTGAAATGGCAACGAGTATGATAGCTGATGGTTAGCAAGAGCTAACTTTAAAAACACCGCGATGGTTAGCTTTTCCTAATTTTGAAACCGTCCGGCAGTGTAAGGGAGGATATTCATGATGCCGCTGACACTTGCAAATCCCGGGGAGGAAAACATCATTCGGAAGATAGGCGGAAAGCCGGAGGTGAAAAAGCACCTGGAAAATCTGGGCTTTGTAGCCGGAGGAAATGTGACGGTCATTTCTGCAACTGGCGGAAACGTCATCGTAAACGTCAAAAAGAATCCCGGGTGGCCATCAGCAAGGAAATGGCCCAGAAAATTATGATCTGAGGCCAATGTTCCCCTGAGTATGACACACTTGCAAAGGGGGACCGCCATGGGATGGGCGGGTAAGCTGTTACAGAAAATTTCATCTGATAGAGGAGGAAACCCAATGAAGACACTGAGAGAGGCCAAGATTGGCGATACGGTGACCGTTGTCAAACTCCACGGAGAGGGGCCTACGAAGCGCCGGATCATGGATATGGGAATCACCAAGGGTGTCACCGTCCACATCCGCAAGGTGGCTCCCCTGGGAGATCCGGTGGAGATCACGGTCCGGGGATATGAGTTGTCCCTGCGCAAGGCTGACGCTGGGATGGTCGAGGTGGAGTAGGACCATTTTCCTGGCGAGGTTAGGAAAAAAACTTACTTGCATATTTTTTGAAAGAGAGGTACCAGCATGGAATGGAAAATCGCCCTGGCCGGCAACCCCAACTGCGGAAAGACCACACTGTTTAACGCCTTGACGGGTTCCAACCAGTTTGTGGGCAACTGGCCCGGAGTGACGGTGGAAAAGAAAGGGGGCAAGCTGAAACGGCATAATGATGTGATCATCACGGACCTGCCCGGCATTTACTCCCTGTCGCCCTATACCTTGGAAGAGGTAGTGGCGCGGAACTACTTGATAGATGAGCGTCCAAATGCCATCTTGAACATTGTAGACGGCACCAACCTGGAGCGAAACCTGTACTTAACCACGCAGCTCACGGAGCTGGGGATTCCTGTGGTGGTAGCCATCAACATGATGGACGTGGTCAGAAAAAAACGGGGATCAAATCAACACCCAGGAGCTCTCCCCGGCCTTGGGCTGCAAGGTGGTGGAAATCTCCGCTCTGAAGGGAACAGGCGTGATGGAGGCTGCAGAAGCAGCCATTGCCGCTGCCAAAACCGGCAAGACAGTGCCCATGCACACCTTCTCCGGCCCCGTGGAGCACGCCATTGCCCACATTGAGGAGGCCGCCGTGCACAACATGCCTGAGGAGCAGCAGCGCTGGTACGCCATTAAGCTTTTTGAGCGGGACGAGAAGGCCAGCAGCCGCATGCAGCTGCCCCAGAGCGTCCTGTCCCACATTGAGGGAGGACATTCAGGCCGCGGAGAAGGAGCTCGACGACGACGCGGAGAGCATCATCACAAACGAGCGCTATGTCTACATTGCCTCTCTGATGAAGGGCTGCTATAAGAAAAAAAAGGGTCGGCAAGCTGAGTACCTCCGATCAAATCGACAAGGTCGTCACCAACCGTTGGCTGGCGCTGCCGATTTTCGCGGTGGTGATGTTCCTGGTATACTTTGTGTCCGTTACCACGGTGGGTACCTGGGCGACCGATTGGGCCAACGATGGTGTGTTTGGAGACGGCTGGCATCTGCTCGGCATTGGCAGCAGCGCGTATAATGAAGTGGCCGATGAATTCGGCGAAGCCTCCCAGGTGGTAAACGGCTTCCTCGAATATGCCTCTGAGAACGGCGTGGACACCGAGGCTGTGGAAGCAGCTTTGGACACGGAGTCGGAAGAGTTTGACCCTGCCGCAGCAAAGGCGGCGCTGACCGCCTTTGCAGGCCAATTCTCCGCTACCGATACGGCAACCTATGTGGTTGTGGACGAAGAGACCATGGCCGACGAGGAAGTCACCGCTACCGGCGCTGATTTAGCAGCGGCGCTCACCGTATATGATCAGTACGGTTATGCAGAGCCGGATCCGGCGGATTACGGCGTATGGGTTCCCGGTGTCCCGGTGTTGGTCGAGCGGGGCTTGGACGCCATTGGCTGCGCGGATTGGCTGCGGGGCCTGATTTTGGACGGAATTGTTGCCGGCGTTGGGGCTGTGTTGGGCTTCGTACCTCAGATTCTTGTGCTTTTTTATTTTCCTGGCATTCCTGGAATCCTGCGGCTATATGGCGCGGATTGCCTTCGTCATGGACCGGATTTTCCGGAAGTTCGGCCTGTCCGGCAAGTCCTTTATCCCCATGCTCATTGGTACCGGCTGCGGCATGCCCGGCATTATGGCCTCCAGAACCATCGAAAATGAACGGGACCGGCGTATGACCATCATGACCACGACCTTCATCCCCTGCGGCGCGAAGATGCCGTTCATTGCCATGATTGCAGGCGCCATTTTCGGCGGCGCCCCCTGGGTGGCTCCCAGTGCCTATTTCTTGGGTATGGCGGCCATTGTGATCTCTGGCATCATGCTAAAGAAGACCAAGATGTTTACCGGCGATCCTGCGCCCTTTGTCATGGAGCTACCGGCTTATCACTGGCCTACGGTGGGCAATGTGCTCCGCAGTATGTGGGAGCAGGGGCTGGTCCTTCATCAAAAAGGCCGGCACTATCATCCTGCTTTCCACCATTGTGATTTGGTTCACCACGTACTTTGGTTTTGTGGATGGCAAGTTCACTATGCTGGCTGAAGACCAGATCGATTCCAGCATTCTGGCTGCCATCGGCGGCGCCATCGCTTGGATCTTTGCGCCGCTTGGCTGGGGCAACTGGCAGGCTACCGTGGCCTCTATTACCGGTCTTGTTGCTAAGGAGAACATCGTTGGCACGATGGGCATTCTTTACGGCGGCACGGGTACGGTTTACAGCAACCTGGCCAGCACCTTCACCGCCATCAGTGGCTATTCCTTCCTGGCCTTCAACCTGCTCTGCGCTCCCTGCTTTGCGGCTATGGGCGCAATCAAACGCGAAATGAACAACGACAAGTGGACTTGGTTCGCCATCGGCTATCAGTGCTTGTTTGCTTATGCAATCAGCCTCATCATTTACCAGGTTGGCCTGATTTTTTACCGGTGGCGTCCAAATCGTGGGGCTCATTGCTGCCATTGCCCTTACCGGCCTGATTCTCTATATGCTGTTGAAACCCCATCAGGAGTCCAACCGACTGACGGAAAAGGTCAAGGTGGCATAATCTAAAACGAGGAAGTAACAAAGGGGGAATGGATATGTTATCCTGGCTTGCAGCAAATGGAGGCACCATCGGTGTTGCCGTCCTTCTCTGCTGCTAGTAACCGGCAGCATCATAGCCGGGTCTGGTTCACAATCGCAAAAAAGGAAAATCCTCCTGTGGCTGCAACTGCGGAAGCTGTCCCATGAGTGGCAGTTGCCACCCTAAAAATAAAGATTGTACTGTAAAAATCCGGCAAAATGTGCATTTTATGGCGCTTTTGCCGGATTTTCTATGAGGCGGGAAATCTTACCTTACAAATAGACCCCTGGTATCTTCACATGGCGTTTGCTCCAAATAGCGCTTCAAAATGGGATGGAGCTGAAAGTGAAGCGCCGATTTTGGGCATTGGCAGACGCAGCGCAGGCAGCGAATACAGTTGCCATGGATGATACCCGCTTCGATTGCCTGCATGGGGCATTGTTCCGTGCAAAGGTTGCAAGCATTGCAGCTCTCGTCCAGCCAGATTCTCACCCCACACCGGCTGCGCCAAGAAGGAAAAAAAGCTGGCAAGGGGGTGTTTACTTTCCCGCGTCAGGGTAGCGGCCCGAGGATGTTGGATTCTCGCAAAAATGGGCTGTAAAGGCTGAGCATCGAATTGTGTGGACGAATCCAAATAGGTGTGCCCCATGGGCACGTATGCTGCTGCAATGACGCGCCCACGTATGATTTTGAATGCCTCCCACAGCACATTTCCGTGAGAGATTTTTGCCGTATGTGGCGATGAGGACCACGTGCTTGGAGTCCAGCTTGCTGAAAAAAAATCTCTTACCACAGCGGGGATATTTTGACAGTAAACCGGAAATATAACCACGGCCAAATCTGCCTGGCAGTGAGACTCCGCCAGGCGCCGGTCTATATTCACAACCGGTACCTGCAATTCTCTTGCAAAATATTCGGCGATAGCGTAACTATGGCCGCTTCCCGAAAAAACAGTATACAGACGTCATGATCGCCCCTCTAAAAAAGTCACGCATGGCAGCACACTCCAGGGGCTCCTCCAGTGAACATCCAAGTTGGCGTTCCATTTCATACAGCATCTCCTCCCTGGAAACTCCACAATTTCGGCTTGCCAGGGAGATTTCAAAGGGAGCTAAATGGGATCATTTTGCTTTTTGCAATGGTAAAAGCGGATGAACTGGGGGAGTAATCCTTGCATTTTTCGATCCGGCAGCTGGTGTGAAGCGACTTTTTATCATCGGCCGGCGGCACCCAGCCGCATTCTTCTATTAAAAGTTGCTTGACGTGGTTCCAATCATATTTGCCGCCGCATAGTTTGTCAAAATCTAGATGGACAAAGGCGGGGATGTTTCCGCTCCAGGAGGATGTTCGAATGCTGCGCCGCAGGGGGGCAACAGCTCGGGAACCTGATGAATTGCCTCCACCACGTTGGATACCAGGGGCTGCAGTATCCGCTGAGCCGTTTCAGGGTATGGTCGCCATAGGCCAGTTGCTTCATGGTGAGCAGGGTCTGAAGCTGACCTGGCCGGAAGGGAGGATGCAGGGTGAGAATCCTGCCCATGTTGATTATGGCTGAAACCACCCGATTTTTTGGCAAAGCCATAGGCAAATTTTTGGGGCTATGTGGTTGTAATAGAGCCCCAACATTTGCACGGGCTCGTTTCCAACCAAAAAGTAGGGAACGCGGTTGGCAACCAGCTCTGGATAGAAAAGGAGATAGGCCAGTGAGGGGCAGGCGCAGGTGTTGCCGCTCAGCTTGTACAATTGGGCGTAGATTTTCTCCAAATCTGTGCGGCTCATGGTGCGCTGTAAAAATTCAACATGGGGAAGCGCTGTTTGGCATGCTCGATGCTTGCTTTTGCAGAGGCAGATATGAACGGAATTTCCCATGTCAGAGCAAGGACCCGCAAATTTTGCTCTTTGGCGAGATGATACAGCAAAAAGGTTGAATCTTTGCCGCCTGTGTAGAATAGGGCGACGTCAAACCTGGATTTTCTGGCTTTGGGAAATGTGTCAATCAGGGGCACCAGACTTTGCAGGGACTCCGTTTCCTTTGCGGTTTGGCACATGGGGCAGCGGCCTTCCTGATCAAAACTCAATCCTGGAATGATGAAATCGTTGGCACAGCAGCTTGTGCAAAAATGAGCCTCCCCCCAAGGAGGTCGGTACTTTCACAAGCTGTTCTGCGGGGACAACTTGTTGGCCAAAAGTAACCTGCCGAGAGTAATCTTTGTTCCAGTTTGGAAAGTGTCCGGGGCAATGTGGCTATGATGGCAGCTTGCTTTTTGGAAACCCGGATCTCATTATGGAACAGGTTTTCTCGGTTGCGCAGTCCGTAATAATGGAGCTTGCGCCCCTCCAGCCGCCAACGGCTTTGAAGAACATACTCAGACATATGGTTTTTTCTCCTTTGACGGCCCGCTGCTTCAGCGAGCAACATGACAGGGACAGAAATGAGAGTGCAGAGGAAACCGAGCAGGGGCAACCGTAGATCTGGAATTCCCGGGCACTTTACAAAAAGGATGCAAAGAGGTTGGCCCCCCAGGACGGTTAGGATTCCGGAGACCACAATGGAAAGGCTGCTCATGGCCCCCTCGATATCCCCCAGCTCCATGGCTTTGGCGGTACCAATGGCGTGGGAAGCGGAGCCGATGGCAATGCCTTTGGCAATGGGTTCCTGGATTTTAAACAGCTTACAGATTGCCTCTGCAAACATGTTTCCCAAAATTCCCGTCACCAGGATCACTGCCACGGTGATGGGGACATAGCCCCCAGCTCCTCTGAAATGGACATGCCGATGGCAGTGGTGATGGATTTGGGAAGCAGCGTCACATAGGCGGCATGGTCCAGATTCAGTAGGGCTGCCATGGCCAGGACGCAGGTGAGGCTGGTCAGTACACCGGAGACGATGCCTGCCAGTACCGCCTTATAGTTCTGCTTTAGCAGCTCCAGCTGCTCATACAGCGGGACGGCCAGGCAAACGGTGGCGGGGGTGAGCAGGTAGCTGAGGTACTTGGCGCCCTCATTGTAGACGGTATAGTCGATGTGGCACACCGAAAGGAGCACAATGATGAGTACCACGGCAATCAGAATGGGGGATTCAACATGGCCAGCTTCCACTTTTTCCTCAAAAGCGTGCCAATTCCGTAGGCCAGCAGACTGACGAAGACTCCAAAATAGGCAGAGGCGCCCAAAAGCTCATTCATCGCCGCCAGCCTCCTGCTTCTTTCCGCGGCGAATGACCCCTTGGGTTACCCTTCCGGCCACAACCATTACGGCAAAGGTGGATAGTGCCGTGATGGCCAGGTACGGAAGGACGCTGCTTTTTACCGCACCCCAGGAGTCCATCAGCCCCACTGCGGCAGGGATGAACATCACCGGCATAATTTGGAGCAGGAAGCTGCTGGCCTTTTTTTACGGCGGTGACTGGCAGGGCTTCAGCTCCAGACACAGAAATAGAATCACGATTCCATATATGCTGGCAGGCACTGGCAGGGGAAGCAGGATGTGGAAAACTTCTCCCCCAAAAGGAGATGGACAGAATCATCCCAAATTGTTTCAGAATTTCCAAGGGCAGGACCTCCTGTGAGTGAGTTGGGGGAGGCAGGGGGGCCTCCTGGATTCCAGTGTACCATGGAGGGGAAAAAAAATCTGCAATCTTTTTCCGGAGCCTGTCACGGTGCCAAGAGAGACATGGTCTCCATAAAGAACAGCATTAAATGTGGCTAATAAAACACCCACTTAGGTGAGAGTCCGGGTCGAATGAATGGCATCGTCCTGTTGCTTCCATGACAACTCTGGTATTTTCCCCCAGAGCAAGAATCTGATACGCCAGCCGTTCCATGCTGACCGCATCGTGAGAGACATCGATTGGTGCCTGGACAACCTCACCCATAGGCCGGAGAATCGCCACTGTGCTCTTGCCTTTGGGCACATCAATACCAACAGCGTTCATTTCCAATACCTCCTGATTGAAATTCATGGCAACCGCTTTTACTCATTGCCTGTTCAATCTCCTGGTCGATTACACGAACGCACCGTAAAAACGGTGGGACAACCTGCTTACATCGAATGCTGCGAATGAGAGAGGGCGGCTGACTGACTCCTCAGCGAGCGTGTAAGCTCAAGGAATAAAGCGCCAGACTATTTACCCTCCCATTCTAGCAGCTTCGGCAACAAGATGGAAATAGACACGGCTGGCTGCCGTGCCTATCACCGTAACTTTATTGTAGGAGGACATTGGCTTTTTGAGCGCACCGGCGATATGGTCTTTGCTCTGGAATGGCAGACGGTGGGCAAAAAAATGAAACAGGTTCCGGTGATCCGGCGCGGCAAGGGGCAGCTATAACGGCTGCGCCCTCTCTTTGCGGAGAATTCGGACGTTTTTATGCCTTGAAATAAAAACGGAAGCTTTCCCATTGCTATTTCCTGAATATCTGCTAAAATAAAGGGGCAAGTTAAGAGGGTAAGTTAAAGGGGTATGTTAGGAGGGTGTTATGGCCTTACCAATCAACATTTCAGATTTAATCAACCGGCGCGTGGTGGAAAATGCCCGCATTGACTATAAAGCGGACTGGAATCCGGAACCGATTCTGCACTCTATTTGCGCGTTTGCAAATGATATTGACAACTGGGGCGGCGGATATATCATCATTGGCATTGAGGACGAGGATGGTATGCCGAAGTTTCCAATTAAGGGGCTGGCAAAAAGCTCGATTGACCGGATCAATAAAGAGCTTCTGCAAAAATGCAATCTGATCGAGCCAACGTACATTCCGGTTGTGGAACAGGTGACATACCAGGGGAAAGAAATTATCGTCCTATGGATACCCGGCGGCGCTGACCGGCCCTATAAATGCCCTGTTGCCTTTCCAACGGAAAAAGCGGCAAAATCAGATAAGGCTTACTATATCCGGAAAATGTCCAACAGCATCCGGGCCAATCAGCTGGAGGAACGGGAGCTGTTCCTTTTTGGCAAATAACCAGCCATTTGATGACCGGGCAAACCTTACGGCAAGGATTGAGGATATGAAGTCCAGCCTGATCTCAGAATTTCTTTATGCCGTAAACAGCGACCTGCGTGAAACTTCCTTAAAGCGTCCGGTGGCTGAAGTTGCGGCTTCTATGCGTCTGATCGGCGGCCCATGGGAAATGCGCAGGCCCTTAAATGTTGGACTGATGTTTTCAACGAGCGCCCGGACGATTTCTTTCCGTACGCCAGAATAGAGGTTGTAGATAAACCCGACCCAACGGGGATCGGCATGACAGAGAAAGTGTTCACCGGACCGTTGGACCGGCAGCTGCAGGATGCGCTGAGCTATATCAAAAACTATATTCTTAAGGAAAAGGTTACGAAGATTCTGGGGCAGGCTGAGGCGGAGCGAATTTATAACTACCCGTATGCGGCTGTGGAGGAGGTACTGTCCAACGCGATTTATCACAAGTCGTATCAGATCGGAGAGCCAATCACCGTTACGGTAACGCCGGAGAAAATGGAGATTACCAGCTTGCCTGGTCCGGACAGAACCATCTCAGATGAGGATATTCAGAACCGGCGTATGATTTCCAGACGGTATCGTAACCGCCGTATATCGGTGACTTCCTAAAAAGAGCTGAAACTGGTCGAGGGACGCAACACTGGTATCCCCACCATATTGCGGGCAATGGCAGCAAACGGTTCCGGAACCTCCGGTGTTCGAGACGGATGATGAGCGGAGCTATTTCACTGTCATTCTTCCGGTTCAGAAGAAATTCCTTATCCCTACGGCTCAAGAGCAGCCAAAAAAGGAAAACAAGACGGAGCCTGATGGAAATCAAAGAACTGATTCTATTTACCTTAGCGCAGAAAGGAAACCTTTGTTCTTCTGAACTGGCACCTAAAATGGGCTATACAAAAGTAACTTCCGCCCTATCCAAAGCAATTAAGGAGCTGATGGAAGAAAGCAAGATTGTTTATCTGGAGCCGGACAAGGTGCGGTCCCGAAATCAGAAAAAATATGCCTGATTCAAAAGGGAAAAGCAGATGAATGATAAAGAGCTGATCGGCGCGGTTTACTCTGCCATGTACCAGCAATGCCAGCGCCGGGGCTAATATGCCGCGCCGGTGGATGTGCTGATGGACATCGGGATGCTGCCCAAAAAAGAAGTATGAGGAATGGCAGTTCGGGCGTGTCTCCTACCTGGAAAGCGTCTGCACCGTCAACCTCTGCAAGCTCTCTTTTATCATGCACCAGATGCGCGTCTATGCACAGAAAACCGGTCTGAAACCGTCTTTCTGCTATTACAAGCAATGGGGTGTGAAAAAGAAAAGCAGCCAGGGCATAAACCAGTGATCCCGCTGCGGTTCAGCAAAAGCGGCGACCCGGAGATTGAAAAATGGTACGCGACCCATTTCGTAGATTTGAAACGCACCGCCCAGCTGAAAGCGGCGGCAGAACAACCAGCAGAACCAAACACTAACACTTCGGAGCAGTCTTAACGGCTGCTCCCTTTTTTTGCCCGGAGAGGAGGGAAACACTCATGGCAACCACAAGAATCATGCCGCTGCACGCTGGCAAGGGCCGCACGGTCGGCAAGGCGATCAGCGACATCATCGACTATGTAAAAAATCCAGAAAAGACCGACCACGGCAGGCTTATCACCAGCTACCAATGCGACAGCCGGATCGCCGATGCGGAATTCCTGTTTACAAAGAAGGGGTATATCCAAAAAGACCGGCAGGGTGCGCGGCAAGGATGACGTGATCGCCTACCACCTGCGGCAGTCCTTTGTGCCCGGCGAGATTACGCCGGAGGAAGCAAACCGGCTGGGCCAGGAGCTTGCCCGCAGATTTACCAAAACAACGCCTTTATCGTATGCACCCACATCGACAAGGCCCATATCCATAACCACATCATCTGGAATGCCGTCAACCTGGACTGTGACCGGAAGTTCCGAAACTTCTGGGGCAGCACCAGGGCCGTGGGGAGGCTGAACGATACCATCTGCATTGAGAATGGATACTCCATCGTGGAGAATCCAAAACCGCGCGGGAAAAGCTATGACAAGTGGCTGGGCGACCAGGCAAAACCCTCCCACCGGGGAGTTGCTGCTGCGCTTGCCTCGACAACGCTTTATCTCAAAAGCCTGCGGATTGGGATGGGCTGCTGAAGCTGCTGCAGGAGGCCGGGTATGAAAATCAAGCCCGGTCAAAATCCCTCGTTCCGCTGTGAGGGCTGGGGCCGTCCGGTCCGGCTGGATACCCTGGGAGAAAACGATTCCAGGGGTGTGCCGCTCTCTGTTCTCAAGGGTGAAAAAGCGGGTTGCGTGGGGAGAGGACGAGCAACAAAGTGAGTGAGCTTTGCCGCTTGCGGCGAAGCGAAGGATATGAAGTTTGCGAGGACGAGGGAGCTGTTCAAAAGGAGATTGGGGGTGGGGGTCGCCAGCGGCAACCGCTGAACGGCGAAGGCGTTCAGCAGCACTGACCGAGCCGGCAGGCGAGACCCACAACAAGCAGCGTTTGGGAGCCTGTGGCTATCCAAAGGCATTGCTTGCCGTTTTTACTTCAAGATTGTGGTGCCTCACAAAGGTTTTGTACTTACATCGTTTTAATCCCAACGCACATCCCCTTTTTCCGTTTTAATTTCCCTTGCTGTATTCTGATTACACAAGGAGGGAACGTCAATGGGGGATTACAAGATCCATCCGGAAATTTGAACAGGAATTTGATTTAAGGGCTGAGCGATTCATTTGCAAGCATCCGCTTTTTGGATTTCTTTTCGTTTTTGTGGGGATGCCAATATTTATTTTGATCTGTGTTTGTATCAGCACAACGATCATTGCTCTGCCGATTGCGTGGCTGCTTGGCTTCCTGTAACCTTTATCTGATTTTAAGACTGCTACGAAATGGCTAACGCAATTTTTAGAGAAAAGAGGGTATCATGTGGTCAGCGTTTAGAAAAGGAGAAAAAAAAATTATGCAAATTATGATCGCAATCATTGGCATATGTGCAGCGGCAATGCTACTGTGGTATGTCTATATTTTGATGAAGGGAGCTGATTAAGCATGACGGCTGTTATCCAGTACATTCTTTACCTGGTCATTCGACTGGTTGCCTTGGCAGTTCCGCTGGGTGCTTACATCAAAAAAAAGTGATGAACGGAGAGAAAACATTCCTGTCCAGGGTGCTCACCCCCCTGCGAAAACCTGGTTTACAAGGTGATGCGGGTGAACAGGGATGAGCAAATGAATTGGAAGCAGTATACGGTCAGTGTGCTGATCTTTTCCGGGATCGGGCTGGTGTTCCTGTTCCTGCTCCAAATCCTGCAGGGAGTCCTTCCCGGCAATCCCCAGGGCCTTCCCGGTGTGAAATGGGATTTGTCCTTTAATACCGCTTCCAGTTTTGTGACCAATACCAACTGGCAGGCCTATTCCGGCGAGTCCACATTGAGTTACCTGAGCCAGTCTCTTGGCCTCACGGTTCAGAACTTTGTCTCTGCTGCAACCGGAATTGCAGTCCTGTTTGCTCTGATCCGTGGTTTTATCCAAGTAAAAACTTCTGGTCTTGGCAGCTTTTGGGTGGATATGACCCGTATCATCATCCATATCCTGATTCCGCTAAACCTTGTCATTTCTCTGCTGCTGGTGGGCGGCGGTGTGATCCAGAATCTGAAAGGCGCCGAAACCGTATCACTGGTGGAGCCTGTCGCAGTCAGCGCGGATGGCGAGATATTGGACGGCGCAGTGATTGACGAGGATGCGGGAACGGTTATGGTAGATGGCATTCTTGTTCCTGACGCAGAGATTGTAACGGAACAGTTTGTGCCCATGGGACCTGCGGCAAGCCAGGTTGCCATTAAACAATCAGGTACCAACGGAGGCGGATTTAATGGCGCGAATTCGGCGCATCCGCTGGAGAACCCTAACGCCTTTACAAATCTGATTGAGATGATTTCCATTTTGCTGATTCCGGCGGCTCTTTGCTTTACCTTTGGCTCAGCGGTAAAGAACAAAAAGCAAGGTGTGGCCATATTTGCGGCGATGTTTATTTGCCTGTGCTTTGCCCTTGGATGTATCGCGGTCAGTGAACAGGCGGGCACAGCGCAGCCTTGCACAGGACGGCGCAGTCAATATGACCGAGACCTGCCAGGCCGGAGGAAATATGGAGGGAAAAGAGACCCGCTTTGGCATTGCGGCTTCCTCTACCTGGGCGGCATTTACCACAGCAGCCTCCAACGGCTCCGTCAACTCCATGCACGACAGCTATACACCTCTTGGCGGAATGATCACCATGCTGCTGATGCAGCTTGGCGAGGTGATCTTTGGCGGCACTGGCTGCGGTCTGTATGGAATGCTGGCATTTGCCATCCTGACGGTGTTTATTGCCGGACTGATGGTGGGCAGGACACCAGAGTTTCTTGGAAAAAAGATTGAGCCATTTGAGATGAAGTGGGCGGTGCTGGTTTGTCTGGCTACGCCGATTGGAATTCTGGTGGGAAGCGGCATTGCGGCTTTGGTGCCTTCTGTGATGGACAGTCTGAACAACGGAGGGGCGCATGGTTTCTCGGAAATGCTGTACGCATACAGCTCTGCCGGAGGTAACAATGGTTCGGCTTTTTGCAGGCTTTAACGCCAACACCGTATTTCTGAATGTCAGCATTGGCCTGGTCATGCTGTTTGTAAGATTTCTGCCGTTGTCGGTACGCTGGCCATTGCCGGAAGTCTGGCACAAAAAAGAAGAAAATCGCCGCAACTGCTGGTACACTGTCTACTACAAATGCCATGTTCGTATTCCTGTTGATTTTTGTTGTGCTGCTGATCGGCGCACTCAGCTTTTTTTCCGGCGCTGGCGCTTGGCCCGCTGCTGAGTTCTTCGGCAGTCTTGCATAAAGGAGGCGCTGTTTATGAGTGCAAAACAGAAAAACACTTTTTGCTGATCAAAAGATATTTTACAGAGCGATTAATGATTCATTCATCAAGTTAAGCCCCAAAACCCAGGCAGAAAACCCGGTCATGTTTTTGGTGTTTGTTTCCGCAATCCTGACCAGCGTTTTGTGGGTCGTGTCACTCTTTTGGTATAAAAGATGCCCCTGGCGGCTTTACTTTGGCAATCGCCATCATCCTTTGGTTTACGGTTTTGTTTGCTAACTTTGCGGAGGCCATCGCTGAGGGCAGGGGTAAGGCACAGGCCGATTCTTTGCGGGCCTCCCGGAAAGATGTGGACGCACATAAGATTCCCTCCGCTGAGCAAAAGGACAATATCACAGTTGTTCCCTCTGCGATGCTGAAAAAAAGGCGAGCTGGTCATTGTGAAGGCTGGTGAACAGATTCCGGCAGATGGAGAAGTCATTGAGGGGGCGGCCTCGGTGGACGAAAGCGCCATCACCGGGGAATCCGCCCCGGTCATCCGGGAAGCGGGCGGTGACCGAAGCGCTGTGACCGGCGGAACGACTGTCCTGTCCGACTGGATTGTGGTGAAGATCACCAGCGAGCCGGGCGAGAGCTTTTTAGATAAAATGATCGCCATGGTTGAGGGCGCAGCGAAAAAAAGACGCCCAATGAGATCGCATTACAGATTTTTCTGGTGGCCCTGTCCATTATCTTTATATCTTGGTAACGGTGTCCCTTTATACCTATTCGATTTTTTTTCTGCGAAGCTGGCGGGCATCGAGAACCCTACATCCGTAACCACGCTGGTGGCCCTGCTGATCTGCCTGGCGCCTACCACCATCGGCGCGCTGCTTTCCGCCATCGGCATCGCAGGTATGTCAAGGCTCAATCAAGCCAATGTACTTGCTATGAGCGGCCGTGCCATTGAAGCGGCAGGCGATGTAGATATTCTGATGCTGGATAAAACCGGCACCATCACGTTGGGCAACCGGCAGGCTTCAGAATTCATCCCGGTGGATGGTGTTGACATCAAAGAACTGGCCGATGCCGCACAGCTTTCTTCCCTAGCAGATGAGACGCCGGAAGGCAGAAGTGTTGTGGTGCTGGCAAAGGAGCAGTTCGGAATCCGAGGCAGAAGCCTTCAGGACAAGGGAATGCAGTTTATTCCGTTTACCGCCGTGACCCGTATGAGCGGCGTGGACTTTGACGGAAACGAAAATCCGCAAAGGCGCGGCAGATGCCATGCAGGCCTATGTCACCCGTGCAGGAGGTATGTATTCTGAGGAGTGCGACAATGTTGTCAAGTCTATTGCTTCCAAAGGCGGCACCCCTCTTGTGGTAGCGAAGAACCACAAAATACTCGGCGTGATCTATCTGAAGGATATTATCAAGCAGGGCGTAAAGAAAAAAAATTGCCGATCTGCGGAAAATGGGCATCAAAACCATTATGATTACCGGCGATAACCCGATTACCGCAGCGGCCATTGCCGCAGAGGCCGGTGTGGATGATTTTCTGGCGGAAGCAACACCGGAGGGCAAGCTGGCTATGATCCGGGACTTTCAGACCAAGGGACATCTGGTGGCCATGACCGGCGATGGAACCAACGACGCTCCCGCACTGGCTCAGGCGGACGTAGCGGTCGCCATGAACACCGGGACGCAGGCCGCAAAGGAAGCGGGGAACATGGTGGACCTGGATTCCTCGCCCCACCAAGCTGCATTGAGATCGTAAAAATCGGCAAGCAGCTGCTCATTACGCGCGGGAGCCTGACGACCTTCTCCATCGCCAACGACCTGGCGAAATACTTCGCCATCATCCCGGCGCTGTTCATGGGATTATATCCACAGCTTTCCGCTTTGAACATTATGGGACTTCATTCCTCCCAGAGCGCGGTGCTTTCTGCGATTATCTACAATGCGCTGATCATTATTGCCCTGATCCCGCTGGCGTTAAAGGGCGTGAAGTACCGTGAGGTTTCCGCAGGAAAGCTGCTGTCCCGGAATTTGCTGATTTACGGGTTGGGTGGTCTGATCGCGCCGTTCATTTTTATCAAGCTGATTGATGTTCTGCTGGTGTTAGCCGGCGTAGTCTAAAGAAAGGGTGAAGATAATGAAAATGATGAAGTCGCTCTTGCCGAAAGCCCTGATGATCTTTTTTTGATTTTTACTCGGTTGTGTGTGCGGCATTCTCTATACTGGTGCTGTTACAGGACTGGCGCAATTACGCTTTCCGGATAAGGCAAACGGCAGCATAATTGAAGTGGATGGAAAAAAATATGGTTGTGAGCTTCTGGGGCAGCAGTACGCCGATGATGCCCATATGTGGGGCAGAATTATGAATATTGATGTTTCCACTTATCAGGACGAGGACGGCAATACTCTGATGTATGCGGCTCCATCCAATCTTTCCCCCGCCAGCGAGGAATATGAGGAGCTGGTTGCAGAGCGGGTTGAAAAGCTGCGGGCGGCGAACCCGGATATGGACGAAACCGCGATTCCGGTTGATCTGGTCACCTGTTCCGGCAGCGGCCTTGACCCCCCATATCTCTCCGGCGGCTGCCGAATATCAGGTGGCTCGAATTGCAAAGGCAAATGATATGACAGAAGATACCGTGCGTGAGATCATTGAAAACTGTACGGATGGACGATTCCTTGGCATCTTTGGCGAAGAGACCGTCAATGCTGGAAGTCAATCTGATGCTGGACGGTATTTTGGAAGGGTTGAAATGAACATAGCTAAAATCATGATTCCCAAAATCTCCACTGTATTTCTTCATGAAAAGGATACGATTCGTCAGGGATTGGAACGGTTTATGGTATCTATGGCTATACCGCTGTCCCGGTACTGAATGATCAGAACAGTATATTGGAAGCGTGACGGAGGGAGATTTCCTCCGCCACCTTCTTGTTTTCCAGACAACAGACTTGAAAGTACAGGAGGGATACCGACTTGGCAGCATTGTTCGCAGAGATTTTTGCCCTTGCGTTACAAATAGACGCAGATTCCGAGCAGGTTGTAACTTCAATGCTGAATCAGAATTTTGTCCCCATCGTTGATGGCCGGAATGCTCTATGCGGGATTCTGACAAGGAAACGGCTGATTGAATTTCTGGCACAAGCTCGTGATAAAAAGAATAAGTCCTGCATCTTTAGACGGCCTTAATACATATACGCATTCTCTTTTACCTTCTTTACTCCCTTTGATTTATGATTAAGGACACATAAAGGGGGTATAAAGGAGGATTGCAGTTATGGGAGTAGTGTTGTTAAAAAGGAAAACTGACTTCGTTTCAAAATTATCATCCCTCGGGTTTTCCGGTGTGATCCTTTTCGGCACCTTTTTTGAATGTTGCCGTTTTCCAGCCGCAGCGGACTGGCAACGCCTTTCTCGGATGCATTGTTTACTTCTACTTCAGCAGTCTGTGTAACCGGACTCATTATACATGATACGGCAACATACTGGTCGGCCTTCGGCCAGTTTGTCATTTTACTGCTGATTCAGATTGGAGGCATGGGGGTTATTACCGTAGCCGCATCCTTTGCAATGATTTCCGGGCGGAAGATTTCTTTTGATGCAGCGCAGTACCATGCAGGAGGCGATTTCAGCGCCAAAGGTAGGAGGAATCGTTCGCCTGACTGGCTTTATCGTTAGGTGACATTGGTGATGGAACTGCTGTGTGCAGCCGTGATGGCACCGGTGTTTTGCCGTGACTTCGGAAAAATTGGCCTTTGATGGCACTGTTTCATTCCGTGTCCGCTTTTTTGCAACGCAGGCTTTGATCTGTTGGGTGTGCGCACTCCCTTTTCCTCCCTGACCAGCTATGCAGCAAATCCAGTCATAAACTTTACGATTATGTTCTTAATTGTGTTTGGCGGCATCGGCTTTCTGACTTGGGATGATATTCGGACAAATCGATTGCATTTGCGCAAATACCGGATGCAGAGCAAGGTGATTCTTTGTACCACAGCGGTTTTATTGATCGTTCCGGCAATGTACTTTTATTTTTTGAGTTTGCTGATCTCACCCGAAAGGAACGGCTTTTTATCTTCTCTTTTTCAGGCTGTGACACCACGAACGGCTGGCTTTAATACGGTGGAATTAACTGATTTAAGTGAGGCGGGACAATTTATCACCATTGCGCTGATGCTGATCGGCGGTAGTCCCGGGTCTACCGCGGCGGTTTGAAAACAACAACCATTGCTGTTTTGCTTACTTACTGCAATTTCCACCTTTCGGCGCAGAGAAAATGCCAACCTCTTTGGACGTCGCATTGATGATGATGTCGTAAAAAAATGCAGCGACAATTTCGCTTATGTATATCACGCTATGTTGTACCGGTGGCCTTATCATCAGCGTTTCCGAAGGACTTCCCATGCTTACCTGCCTTTTTGAAACTGCCTCGGCTGTTGGCACAGTCGGCCTGTCCCTGGGAATTACGCCGGAACTGAATCTGCTCTCACGGAGTGTTTTGATTCTGCTGATGTTTTTTGGCGAGTCGGTGGCCTTACATTAATTTTTGCGGCCTTGTCCGGTGCACAAAAAGAAAGTTTCAAAACTACCAAAGGAAAAAAATAACAGTAGGATAAAGGAGACATTATGAAATCAATTCTTCTAATTGGTCTGGGGCGATTTGGAAAGCATATTGCCCTGCACTTAAATCATTTGGGTCATCAGGTGATGGCGGTAGATACTTCAGAGGAACGTGTAGAGGCTGTTCTGCCCATTGTTACCAACGCACAGATTGGAGACAGTACGAATGCCGATTTTCTGGAATCTCTCGGTATTCGCAACTATGATGTATGCATTGTGGCCATCAGGCAACAACTTTCAAAGTTCATTGGAAACAACTTCTCTGCTCAGTGAATTAGGAGCGAGGTTTGTAGTTTCCAGAGCTGCAACTGATGTTCAGGAAAAGTTTTTTGCTGCGTAACGGTGCAAACGAAGTAGTCTACCCGGAAAAAACAGCTCGCAAAAGTGGACAGCAATCCGTTACAGTGCGGATCACATTCTCGATTACATAGAACTGGATGAAAATCATGCCATGTTTGAGATTCCCATTCCCAAAGATTGGGCGGACCATTCGATTGGAGAACTCGATATTCGTAAAAAATTCAACATTAACATTATGGGAATCAAGAAAAAGCGGCAAGCTGGAGTTATCTATTTCTTCAGACACAGTGCTGAAAGCAGGAGATACCATGTTGGCGTTGGGAAGTAACAGAAATTTGCAAAAGTGCTTTCATACTTGATTTCAAGAAAAATCAAAGGAATTGGGGGTGAATCCATGCAGGATGTTATTTTACTTGTAAGTACATCAGCTATATTTATTTTTGGGTGTTTTCTGATGAATAAACTGGATGTTTTTCTGGAAAACAATTGGAATGACAAGAAAACTGCTCTTGACATACGGCGAAAACAGCTTGAGAATTGGTTTTTCCAACCCATTAATGGCAGGCGGTCTCGCAGATGTAGGTTTTGACGTTGTGTGTTATAATATTGAAAAAAGGGAATCGCTTTTACTTGAGTGACAGATAGGAGGTTAAAATGGAACTGCCAAGACAAGATCCGGATCAGCTTCTTCGTGCGATCCGTAACGATGCATCCACTAAGAAAAAAGCGGAAAACTCAAAATCTTTTTCGGTTATGCCGCAGGTGTCGGAAAGACCTATGCCATGCTTCAGGCGGCTCATCAGGCGAAGGAGCGTGGCATCGATGTGGTTGCTGGATACATAGAACCCCATGCCCGACCCCAGACGATGGCACTTCTGGACGACTTGGAGCAGCTTCCTGTGAAACAAGTTGCTTACGAAGGAATGACCCTTCGTGAATTTGATATTGATGCTGCGCTCAAGCGAAATCCCCAGCTCATACTGGTGGATGAGTTTGCCCATACCAACGCCGAAAGCAGTCGGCACACGAAGCGGTATCAGGATGTTCAGGAACTGCTAAATACTGGAATTGATGTCTATACGACTGTAAATGTCCAACATATCGAGAGTCTCAACGATACAGTAGCCTCTATCACCGGAATTCTTGTGCGGGAGCGCATTCCGGATTCCACCTTTGATCAAGCAGATCAGGTAGAACTGGTGGATATTGAGCCTGCGGAGTTGCTGGAACGACTGGCAAGTGGAAATGTGTACCGGGAAGATCAGGCGCAGCGGGCAACAGTTAATTTTTTCACGCTGGAAAATCTCACCGCATTGCGGGGAAATCGCCCTCCGTCGGTGCGCTGACCGGGTGAACTTGCTGACGGAAAGCGCCAGAGTACAGAGCCGAGGCGATTACCATACAGACGAGCGCATTCTGGCATGTCTTTCCTCGTCGCCATCAACGCAAAAAATCATTCGGACTGCTGCAAGGATGGCAAGAGCCTTTCGAGGGGAACATTTACCGCTCTTTATGTGGAAACGCCAAATACAGCGGCGATGAGTGAAGAGGACAAAAAAACGTTTGCAGGATAATAAACGGCTGGCTCAGCAGCTTGGCGCCACAATTGAGACAAGCTATGGTGATGACGTTCCTGTTCAAATTGCCGAGCCCCATTTGCCCGTCTTTCCGGCATCTCAAAAATCGTAATCGGACGAAGTACCATTGCACGAAAAAAATATTTTCAGCAAGCCCACCTTGACGGAACGCCTGATTTCCAGCGTACCGAATCTGGATATTCATGTGATACCGGATGCCAGCACAGCAACCAGCTATCAGGAAAAAAGAGTAAGGCGCAGGTAGATGCGATGCCCCTGCGTGATGTTCTGAAGAGTATAGTCGTATTGCTGGCAGCTACACTAATTGGCTGTGGCTTTGACGCTCTTGGGTTCACGGAGAGTAATATTATCGCAGTTTACATATTAGGCGTACTTGTGACCGCTGTAATCACAACCAACCGACTGTGCGGGATTCTGACCTCGGTTGTCAGTGTGCTTGTTTTCAATTTCTTTTTACCACTCCGAGACTGTCATTCCATTTTGACAATCCGAACTATATTGTTACCTTTTACCATTATGTTTATAGTAACACTGCTTTCCGGATCTCTCGCTACCCGGCTGAAAGAAAATGCGAAACAATCTGCCCATACAGCTTACCGTACAAAGATTCTTTTTTGAAACCAACCAGCTTCTGCAAAAAGAGCAGGATGAGAATGCGGTAATCACCGCTACGGCAGGGCAGCTCATGAAGCTGATGAAAAAAAGATATTGTCGTCTACCTGTCTGATGGTAAAGAACTTGCCACTCCTAACGTTTTTCGTGCTGTTAATAGCATTCAGGAAGATTTAATTTCTGAGAACGAGAAAGCAGTCGCCGATTGGGTCTTCCGAAACAATAAACACGCCGGTGCCACAACAGATACATTATCCAGTGCAAAGTGTTTATACCTTGCGATTCGGGTCAACCAGCATGTATATGGAGTGGCTGGTATTGCGGTGAACGGTATTCCGCTGGACTCTTTCGAAAACAGCGTACTCCTCTCTATTCTTGGCGAGTGCGCATTGGCGCTGGAAAACATCAAAAATGCCAAGGAGAAGGAGGAAGCGGCTGTCCTGGCGCAAAATGAACAACTTCGTGCTAATCTGCTGCGGGCAATCTCTCATGATCTTCGGACTCCTTTGACAGCGATTTCCGGCAGCGCAGGCAATTTGCTCGCAAATTATAAAAAGAATGGACGATGAATTGCGGGAGCAGACCTTTACTGATATTTATGACGATTCCATGTGGCTAATCAATCTGGTTGAAAATTTGTTAGCAGTCACACGAATTGAGGGCGGACAGGTCAATCTAACTCGAAATATCGAACTCATGGATGAGGTCGTTTCTGAAGCACTGAAGCACATCAACAGAAAAAGTAAAAGAACACACCATTCGTGTGACCAGCGGTAAAGACTTTATCCTTGCCCACATTGATGCGAAGCTGATCGTTCAGGTGATTATCAATTTGGTTGACAACGCCATCAAATATACCCCTGTCGGTTCAGTAATTGAAATACATACCGATCAAAAAGAGCAATGGGTCACGGTTTCCGTTTCCGACAACGGCCCTGGGATTCCCCGATGAGCAGAAACCCCGTATTTTCGATATGTTTTATAGTGGGGCCAATAAAGTGGTCGACAGCCGCAGAAGCCTTGGATTGGGGCTGTCCCTCTGTAAGTCCATTGTGACCGCCCACGGCGGCACGATTTCCGTATCAGACAATCAGCCAAATGGCACTGTGTTCACATTTACATTACCCGCCGGGGAGGTAGAACTTCATGAATAAACCTTTGATATTAGTGGTTGAGGATGACCCGTCTGTACGAAAAATCTCATTACGACCATTAAAAACAAATGATTATCGTTATGTGGTAGCACCCAATGGCTCGGCAGCCATTATGGAGGCCACATCGCACAATCCTGAAATCATCTTGCTGGATTTGGGCTTGCCGGATATGGATGGCGTTCAAGTCATTCAAACGGTTCGCTCCTGGTCCAATGCCCCCATCATTGTAATTAGCGCCAGAAGTGAAGATAATGACAAGATTCATGCATTGGATGCCGGAGCTGACGATTATCTGACAAAACCTTTTTCTGTTGAAGAATTATTGGCTCGACTTCGGGTGACGCAGCGCAGACTCGCCTGATGACGGCAGAAATGGTAACCGCCAGTTCTGTATTTGTGAATGGTAAACTGAAAGTGGATTATGCCGGGGGATGCGCTTATCTGGATGAAAACGAACTTCACCTGACACCCATTGAGTATAAGCTGTTGTGCCTGCTGTCCAAGAATGTTGGCAAGGTACTGACCCATACCTTTATCACACAAAATATCTGGGGCCGCAGTTGGGATAACGATGTGGCTTCGCTGCGGGTATTTATGGCAACATTGCGAAAAAACTGGAGCCAACAGAGGAGTCTCCACAATATATTCAAACACATATTGGTGTGGGCTACCGTATGATGAAAAAATAGAATAACGCTATGAGGACGGCCAGTGTTCTTTAGATCCCAAAACGTTCAATACCTGGCCCGCTGAAAGCGGCAAGATTACCATGGACATTTATTGGATGTATGGGTAAAATGATGCGAATATAATCTGGAATGAAAAAAAGCAGGACAATGGGAAATGAGACCCAATGCCCTGCTTCTTGGTTATTTGGAATGAACGGTAGTGTATTTCTGGTTTTTGCTTTTGGGTTTGTCTGGAAACATCATTTCAAGTTTACCAGAAGATAATAAAGGCTTGACAAGCGCATTGATGTACTGGCAACGGCCATTCGCGCAAAAATGACAGCTTTGGAACTGACGGACTTGACCTTTCCTATCATAACATAATGTGTCGAATATAACATGAAAAGCACACACTTTATTGCTTGTTTCGGCTGGACGGCTTAGGCTTGTCAGGGACCGCCGTATCCGCCTTGGGTGGGCGACCCCTGTGAGCCCCAACCAATTTCTCCGCTTTCTGGTTTTCAGTCATAGTCTTTTCTGCTTTCGGCGGACTGCCACGGCGCAGCTTTTTCGGCTTCTATAATTGGAAAGAACATGGCTTTTCGCTGAATGGAAAGCGAAGCTGACCCGGGTTGGGGCGGTCTGTAATAAAGCGATATTTTTTTTTTTTGAAATTATCTTGACAAAATTTATCGAGATTGATATGATGACAGTAACAAGCAAGCGAAAAGAGGATGCGGAGCATGATCATCACCAAAGAGACGGACTACGCACTGCGCATTTTGCGGGTGCTGCTGGACGGGGAGAAGCATTCGGTGGCCGAGATGTCGGAAACGGAATTGATCCCCAATCAGTTTGCCTACCAGATCCTGCGCAAGCTATCCGCCGGCAATTTGGTGCGGGTGAGCCGCGGCGCCCTTGGCGGCTGCGCGCTGTCCTGCGATCTGGACGCGACCTCCCTCTACGATCTGATGGGGGTCATGGGGGAGCGGGGCGTCCTGTGCGCCTGCATGGAGCCGGGATATGAGTGCCGCTGGCAGGACAAGCATGGGCGGTGCGCCATCCACTGTCAGCTGGCGGCCTTGCAGCGAAAGCAGGACGAGGCGTTCCGCGCCGTGAGCCTGCGCAGGCTGCTGACCGGCGGATCCGATCCCCAAGATACAAGCGAGCTGTAAAATTTTAAGAGGAGGTACCCATATGCTGTTTCAAACCACGGCGGCGCACGAAGAGCTGCGCGCGAAGATCCGGAACTTTGCGGAGGAGGAATCAAAGCCCCTCGCATTTTTGATGGAT
>VOFJ01003512.1_pt1 | contig 29694 bp, 51 predicted proteins | sample 5384081 | NCBI WGS metagenome assembly VOFJ01 (sample SAMN12384729, study PRJNA508395) | human gut metagenome | isolation source: healthy gut I | host: Homo sapiens | reverse complement strand
TTATAGAAAAAAACTGAGAAAAAAACGATTTCAATAAATATCAAAGCGCGAAATTATGACAACATCCAAACTTTGACAGATGCTGCTGCAAAAGAAATGACATCTTCCAAAGTCGAAATTGACGACATACTTCTGGCAATCTATCCGAAATTTTTTGAGCAATTCAATTCGTTATTACGTGAGGAATGTCATTTCAAGATTGACAACAAGAATGGTTTTACCTGTTGAGATGCGTATCTTTGTCCTATGGCGCCTTGGCATAAGAAGAAAGAATGAAGATATTGCATCTTGTTTGGGATATTCTCTATACACTGTAAAGAGCTATAAAAACGAGAATCATTAATGCATCCGACTACACTAAAGAGGAATTCTACCAACGGCTGAGTGAAATCAGCTGATTCCGGAATAAGAGCGTATTCTTTCGACTACAAGCGTCTCTGCCCACACGGACAGAGGCGTTTTTAGTTATTTACGGCATAGCCGGAAGGTATATTTTAGGGCATAAAAGGTATATTTAGCCAAACCTATATTATTGATATTCAGAGAATATATATTTACCCAAAGGTATATACGGTAGATTGTTTGAACAGCCGTAGTTCTGTGTCTAATTTTGCATCGTAGTTCTAACAGAACACCAGTGAAAAACTAAAACAAAAAAGAATATGCGAAAGACAAATTTGGTATTAATGGGTATTGCGCTCTTGCTCGCTACAGGATGCAACAATACTACCAAAACCGATGCTGCGGCATCGCTTCCAAGAACAGAGACACCGATTGAGCTTGCTGATTCAGTGTCCAGAATGTTAACCCAAGCCGCTAACGACAGCCTTACAATACATAGCATAATGGTTGTTCAGGACAATCAGGTAATCTATGAGAAATGGTTAAACGGTGCAGCCCCGGACAGCCTTCATATTCTCAACTCCGTGAGCAAGACTTTTACATCGCTCGCCGTAGGGCTTGCAGTGGAAGACGGCAAACTCTCAGTAGATGACAAACTGATTTCGTTTTTCCCGGAATTTGCTCCCGATACCGTCAGTGACAATCTGGCTGCTATCAGTGTGCGTGACTTGTTGACCATGACCTGCGGCCATGCAAAAGACCACACATATGAAATGCAGCAAATGGCAGCTGCCGATTCGACAATGAATTGGGTGCGTCAGTTCCTCAGCTATCCTGTTGAATATGAACCTGGTGAAGTCTATTGCTACAACAGTGTTGGAACATATATGCTCTCAGCTATAGTTCAAAAAGTCACCGGCAAGAAGATGATTGAACTTCTTAAAGAACGTATATTCTCTCCGCTCGGGATAGAAAATGCCTACTGGCTCGAAAGTCCTCAGGGTATTAATTACGGAGGTTGGGGACTTTATCTCAAAACCGAAGACCTTGCAAAAAGCCGGTCAGCTCATTCTCGACAGGGGTAAATGGAATGGCAAGCAGCTTATTTCAGAAGAATGGATTGATGAAATGTCGAAAAAACAGGTAAACTCTGCCCCTGCCGGTAAAAACTATGTAGAACTAAGCGAAGAAGGAATTGAAACTGCAGATCCCGACTGGATTCAGGGATATGGCTATCAGATGTGGCGTTGCCGTCACAATGCATTCCGCGCCGATGGTGCCAGAGGTCAGTTTATTATCGTTATTCCCGAGGTCAATGCCGTTGTGGCGATGACTGCCGACACCAAGGAGATGCAGAAAGAACTCAATCTGGTCTGGAAATACATATTACCCGTGCTTGAACAAAGGGCAAACAGCCTTAATCGATAATATCATTTCTAAAACTACCAATATGAATAAGAAAATCAGTTCATTGATTTTGGCAGTAACGACTGTCGGAGCACTGTATGCTACCGAACCTGCCAAACTTGCAGTGCGAATGGATGACATGGGAGCCTTCCATTCCGTAAACAACGCCGTAATGGATATCTTCAACAACGGCATTTCTAAAACAGTTGAAATCATGCCCGTAGCTTCATGGTATCCCGAAGCAGTGAAGATGGTCCAGAATACACCCGGTCTTGATGTAGGCATACACCTTGTCATCACCAGCGAGTGGGAAAACGTTAAATGGCGCCCGCTCACCAATGCACCGTCGCTCACCGACGAACAGGGATATTTCTGGCCCATGATAAATCCCAATAAGAACTATCCCGGCAAATCTGTCAAAGAGAACGGATACGACCTCAAAGAACTTGAAGCCGAGTTCCGTGCGCAGATAGAGCGCGTCCTTGCCGATGTCCCCAGGCATCGCACATCACAGTCATATGGGCAGCATCTTCTTTACCCCTGAGGTAAACGAACTGGTTAACCGCCTTGCCGCCGAGTATAATCTTGCCCCGATGGACAAGCCAAATGCTTCCAAGCACGGATATGAATTCATCTCATATGTCGATGGCGCATACGGCATGGAAAAGGGAAAGCACTCTACCCTGAGTGAAAAGGAAGCATCTTTCATCAATATGCTGCGCAACCTCAAGCCTGGTCATAAATATATGTTTATCGACCATCCGGCTTACGACGACGAGGAAATGGCGACAGTGTTCCACATAGGCTACGAAGATGTCGCTGCCGACCGTCAGGGCGTCACAGACCTCTACAAGAGCAACCGAATCAAGGATGCAATCAATGCAAATAACGTTGAACTTATCACAGTCAACGATATGATGAAGTCGCTGCCCCGCGATAAAAAAGAGTCTATGGCAAGCGCTATCGACAGCTATATGAAAGCTGCCGGAGAGAAAGGGCTTGACATTCATTCCATGATGGTTCTCAAGGATGGCAAAGTCGTAGGCGAAAAATGGCAGAGCCTCGGCGACCCTCAGACTCCGCACATCATGAATTCGGCAAGCAAGACCCTTACTTCGACTGCCGCCGGATTTGCAGTAGCTGAAGGGAAGCTTAATCTTGATGACAAGGTGATTTCTTTCTTCCCCGACAAGTTGCCCGCCAAAATCAGTGACAATCTGAAAAAAATGACAGTCCGCGACCTCCTTACAATGACATGCGGACAAGCAAAGGCAAATACCACTGCACAACGTCAGATTGAAAAAGACTGGGTGGAAGCCTTCCTCGCGGAGCCCGTTCCATACGAACCAGGCACACACTATGCCTACAACGGACTTGGTACATACATGGTGTCAGCAATAGTGCAAAAGGCTGTGGGCGAACCGATTTTCGACTATCTTAACAGCCGTCTTTTCCGTCCTCTCGGCATCAACGGTATAAGCTGGGACAAGAGCCCGCAAGGCAGCATCAATACAGGCGGATGGGGCGCCTACCTGAAAACAGAAGATATGGCTAAAATAGGCCAGTTCTATCTTCAGAATGGAAAATGGAACGGTAAGCAGCTCCTTCCTGAGAGCTGGATTAAGGAAGCGTCTTCAGCAGTAGTGCAATCGCGTCCCGGCGGCATGACAGATGAAGCTTTCAAGAATGCCGATAAATCCAACAACGACTGGCTGCAGGGTTATGGCTATCAGATCTGGCGCGGACGCCACAATACTTATCGTGCCGATGGTGCCGGTGGTCAGTATATCATTGTGATGCCTGACCAGAATGCAGTGGTGGCCGTTACAGCCGATCTTAAAAATATGGCTCAGGAACTGAATCTGATCTGGGATATCATACTTCCTGCAATAGAAAAACTTTAAATCTTATAAATAATTACATCATCATGAAAATGGAAAAAATGTTCTCAATGGCTGCGGCAATGTTGTGCTGCATCGCCGCAACCGCTCAACAATATACTGAGCCTGTGAAAGTGGAGGGCGGCCTCGTTCGAGGTATTACTTCCAATGGCGTCAACGTTTACAAAGGCATTCCTTTTTGCTGCTCCTCCTGTGGGTGACCTGCGTTGGAAAGCGCCTCAGCCTGTTAATTCGTGGAGTGGTGTCATGGTATGCGATGAGTTCGCTCCGGCACCTTTGCAACAAGAGGGGGCACGCCATCCGAAAGGTTGGAACAACACGGACGAGATAAATCCTACAATGAGCGAAGACTGCCTCTACCTCAATGTATGGACTCCAGCCAAGAAAAGCGAAAAACCGCTGCCCGTCATGGTCTGGATTTACGGCGGAGGATTCCATGTAGGCGCTACTGACCTTCCTGCATATCGTGGCGATGCTATTGCCAATGAAGATGTAATCATGGTATCTATTCCTTACCGTCTTGGCGTATTCGGCTATGCCGCACACCCCGAACTGAGCAAGGAAAGCGGTCATGGCAGCGGCAACTACGCAATCGCCGATCAGATTGCCGGAATCAAATGGGTCAAAGACAATATAGCCGCATTCGGCGGGGATCCGGAAAACATCACGGTGTTTGGGCAGAGTGCCGGTTCCCGCAGCATACAGGGGCGTTATCTGCTCGACACAGGCCGACGGACTCTTCCAGCGTGCAATTCCGCAGAGTGGTCTGGCAATTCGTTCAGATATCCGCTGCGCAACACTTGAGGAAAACGAAAAGTTAGGTACAGATTTCTTTAACAGTATCGGAGCCAAGACCCTCGATGAGATGCGCGCCATAGATGGTGCCAGACTTCAGGAACTTTATGAAACATCTGCTTACAAAGGAAAATTCCGTCCTGCAATCGACAGCTACCTCATCACCGAAGACTTCAACGATGCTACAAAAGCAGGCAGATACATGGACATAGATTATATGGTAGGATATACCAAGGATGACGTTCCCAAAGCAAACTTCCCGGTATCTATTGGCGCATGGGCCGAGAATCATACCGATAAGCTGAATCGCCGTCCCATCTATGTTTACAGTTTTGACCACGCCCAGCCCCTGATGCCCGGTGAACAGCCCAAGCCTGATTCGTTCGGTGCTACCGGTGCGATACATTCATGCGAACTTGTCTACATCTTCGGACAGCTTCACAACAGCAAAAAACCTTTTACTACCGATGACTACGAGCTTTCAGATCGGATGGTAAAATACTGGACAAACTTCGCCAAAACCGGTAATCCCAACAATTCCGGCAACAATGAATGGAATGCCTACTCAAAAGGTAATCATAATGTTTACCATATAGATATCAAATAATAACCTTATTCTAATTTAACCAATCAGAAACCAATATGAAAAAACTATAGCATTATCAGTTTTCCTTCTTGCATCCGCAGGCACAGTATTCGCCTCTTCTGCAGATAAGAAAGAACGCACTGATACAATTCAGGTCAATAAAACTGAGCAAGCCCAGAACAAAGACGAAGTGGCAATGCTCAATGCCTCCAGTGCAAGCGAACCTCGCGCAGTGCCTATCGGTCTGCCTGCTGCTTATACAGTAGTCCGTCAGGACGGCCTGCCCGTCACTTATTTCTGGGATCCCAATGCCACCAACATCCACTGGCGCCAAGAGGGCTCGCTGGGACGCACCCGCAGCCTCCCTATGTCTATGACCGCCATTCTCGAAGGTGAAATCGGTGTCGGCGTCGACTCCTATACACGTCTTGGGGAGAGAAAAACTCAGCGGCCGCGCAAAATATGACTTCAACACTCTTGGCAAGCATAACTTTGACATCAATCTCAACGGACGTATTGCCAAAGACTGGTACTTCTCTGTCAGCGCATTCAATACCTTCGATCCGGGCAATGTTAAACTCCAGTTTACGCCCTACGCTGATATAACCGGCTTCTACACCGGCACCGTGACCCACAAATATGGCAAGGACAGCAAGGTAACCTTCTTCTACCGTCATACCGCTGGTCGCGACCTGATGAACACCGTTAAGCAGGCCCCTTACATCTGGGTAGGCAACGGTACTATCAAGGAATTCGACGGCTTCCGCATAGGTAAGGACAACTACGGTTCTGACGACGGTATAGTAACATACCTCAACATGAAAAACGGCGAAACTGAAACACGTCACTACGACGAACTTGGTAAATACCATACATATGAAGGCAAAATCATGTGGGATCACCGCATAGATGACAATACCATGTTCAAACTGCGTGCCAAGATGTCGTTTACCGACAGAAACGCGATTAACGACAATACTCAGAACATACTCAAGAATCAGACCCGAGAATATGCTGATGGCAGCGGAACGTATCAGGGAGATGTACAGCGTCGTCTCGTACAGATACAGGAAGTCGGTATTCAGGACTATATGCTTGTAGCCTCGCTTGAGAAAAAGCTCGGCAAACATAGCCTCAACTTAGGCGTTTTTGACTATCTGGAGCATCTTGACATGTACGGTTCTTCCACACAGTACGACCATGAGGTCAAGGCAAATCCTCGCAAACTACTTTTCAAAGGCAATACATTCTTCAACAACAACTCCAGTGCCCAGTTTGCCAAAGGCTGGGAAAACAAGGTCGGCATCTATGCTCTTGACACTTGGAAAGTTTCCGACTATGTCCGCTTTACCTACGGCGGCCGTCTGGAATATTTCTATCTGAGCGCCGATAACAGTATGGACAAACGCTTCCAAGGATTCTATATCGGAGCTCCGATACCAAACTCAGATAAAACAGTTTCAATTACAAACCGTAAACTGAAAGGTCTGAACTATTCAGTTTCACTCCTGCCTACCATTAACTTCACGAAGAATTTCGGCTTCGACGGCGAAATCAACTACATCACGATGTTCCGCCATATCCAGGGTTTCTACGGTGCCAATGCGCCGCTGCAGAACAAACGTCCACATATTCTCGGTCGTGCCGGCCTGTTCTACAACCACAAATACTTCAATGTCGTTACATCTTTTGCATACTCTTTCCGCAAGGGCGACAGCGGTCGTATCACAGTAACTTCCGACAATCCTGAAGAAGGTTCCGTTATGGTGCCTTACGAGCAGGCTATCCAGACTATCGGCTGGAAGACCGACCTTATGATTACTCCCGTCAAGTGGTTCTCGCTCAACCTTATATTTACTCTTCAGGATCCTAAACTCCACAAATATGAGTTCAGTGCTTTTGGCAAGGACTACGACTACTCCGGCAAGCAAATGACAAATCTCGCCAAGGTTCTGCTTGACATCAACCCCCCGCTTCACATTCGACAAGTTCAGCATCTGGGCCTCGATGCGTTATCAGAGCAAAAAGTATGCTAACGTAGGCAACTGTATCTATTTCAATGGATACTGGGAAACATTCGCCGGAGCAAGCTACAAGCTGTTTAAGAATGTGACACTCAATGCCAATGTTGTCAACTTCCTCAACCAGACCGGTCCTTCCGGAAATGTTCCCGGTTCAGCTCTGATGACTGATGCAAGCCAGTATGCGAATACACTTATCGCCGGTACATACATCCGCCCGTTCCAGACACAGATTGGTGCAACCATAACATTCTGACATGAGGCTTCCAATAACAATATATCTGATCATTTCTGCACTGCTGCCCTTCGGGGCAGCAGCCCAGCAGAATGTCGGCCAGACTAATCAATCTGTGGAAAGTCCGACAGTCAATCCAGGCAATACTGTTACTTTCCGTCTTGAATCACCCAAGGCGAAAAGTGTGAAGGTAATCGGTGACTGGTCCGAGGATGCCTCGGGCAAAGCCATGACCAAAGACCGAAACGGCGTGTGGTCGTTCACTACCGACACTCTTCCGTCAGAACTCTACACATACCGCTATGTTGTCGACGGCATGACCATCATCGACCCGGCCAATCCTTTCACCAAGAGGGATGTGGGCAGCGTATTCTCGATGTTCTACATCGGCGACGGGCCGGCCGACTACTATCAGGTACGCGATGTTCCTCATGGTACTCTGCGACAGGAAATGGTATCACTCAAATGCCCTCGGTCTTGACCGCCGTCTGCAGGTCTACACCCCGCCATTCTACGACAGCACCAACCGTAATTATCCGGTTCTTTATCTCCTGCACGGCAGTGGAGGTGATGAAAATGCATGGGTTGAGCTTGGCAGCCTTCCACGCATAATGGACAATCTGCTTGCTGAAGGCAAAATTGAGCCTATGATTGTAGTAATGCCCAACGGTAATCCGTCGAAGCAAGCGGCTCCGGGAGAGACAACCGAGAATTTAGCTTATAAGCCTCAAATGTCTAATAAGTTCCCGGGGTTCAAGCGCGGAAGTTATGAGATGGCGTTCCCAGAAATTGTAAATTTTATTGACACCCGTTATCGCACCATTCCGGATAAGGCTCACCGGGCTATCGCCGGACTCTCGATGGGAGGCATGCACTCTCTGACTATATCGGCTAACTACCCAGATCTTTTTGATTATGTCGGATTGTTCTCTGCCGGATTCCCTAACAATAAATCCCGAAATCGAGGCTTATTCTGACATTGATGGCAAAGTGCGCCGTCAGACTGAAAAGGGAATTAAACTTTATTGGGTCGGTTGTGGAGATACCGATGTATTCAAATTATATCCGAAATCTGAAGCGTTCGCCGAAAAGATGCAATCTTACGGAGTGCCAACTATATTTCACGGCTCAGACAAGGGGCACGTATGGAGTAACTGGCGTCAGTATCTGCTCGACTTCGCTCCGAGACTTTTTAAGTAAACAGACTCGTTTTCATATAATAACCTCAGTAACCTAAACAGAGTGTAATTGATGCATAATTTCTATGGAATCGAATCATAAATCGCTTTTTGATGTAATTCAAATCGGTTCATTGACTTTGAAAAACCGGTTTGTCCGTTCTTCCGTGAGCGATCACGTCTCTCGAGGTGTCTACGACGCTAAAACCATAGACAAGTATATAGCATTGGCAAGAGGCGGTGTCGGGACAATCATAACAGGATATACCCTCGTTGATTCCGTTGAGCGCAACATGGGAATCACTGCAATGTATGATGAAAGCTTTATTCCTGCTGCAAGGATGCTTACTGAAGCTGTACATGCTTTTGACACCAAAATTATAATGCAACTCGTTTATGTTGGAAGTGGTTATAATTCGCAATAGCACCAGCTGCCCCAATCAAGGGGCCAAGCGCTGTTGCGAATCCACTTACCGGTATTGTCCCTCAGGAAATGACTGATAAAGACATCCACCGTATTATAGAAGAGTTTGCTAAAGCGTCCCAGAATGCGGTTGAGGCAGGATTTGATGGAGTGGAAATACATGCGGCGCATGGTTATCTGCTCAATCAGTTTGCATCAGCCGATCTAAACAGGCGAGCAGACCAATATGGTGGTTCTGTTGAAAACCGATATCGTTTTCATGTCGAGGTATGCAATGCGATTCGAAAAGCAATAGGTAAAAAGCAAGCAAATGTGGATAAAGCTTGAGAGTACGGATGCATATCCCGGAGGAGTAAAAATCGAAGAAGCCATATGCGGAGCCCATATGGTTGCGGACGCCGGTGTCGATCTGATTGAAGTGAGCGGCAATTTCCGTAAATACAGAAATAAGTCTGCGTTTTTCCTCAATGAGGCAATCGAAATCGCCAACAACGTTTCAGTTCCGGTTTGTGTCACAGGAGGCATACGTGATGTCGCTGAGATGAATCACATAATCAACTCAACAAGCATCAGCTTAATCGGACTCGCTCGCCCGCTGATTGCTAACAGTAATCTTATAAATCAAATAAAAAGAAGAATATGAAAACCAATAAACTTCTCACAGTCTTGTTGTTCTTGTTTGCAGCGGCAACGCTCAAAGCCGAAAGTGTCGATTCAACATTCACAATCAACGGATTAATAGGTAAAATAGCAATGCACTTGCAACTCCCGGCAAACTTCGACGGTAAGAAAGTCCCAATGGTTATTATTTGCCACGGTTTGGGAGGAAACCAAAACGAACCATTCATTTCTAAAATCGCCGCCGATGTCCTTAAAGAAGGAATGGGTGTTGTTAGATTCGACCTCAACGGTCACGGAAAGAGCGATGGCGAGTTTATCAATATGGATGCTCTTAATATTCAAGACGATATGCGTCGCGTTATCGCATGGACATCCAAGCAGCCTTTCACAAAAAAATATATCTCTTTGCAGGACACTCTTTGGTGGTATCGTAGTGGGTATGGTTGCACCGGAAGTGGAAAATGGTAAAATTAAAGCCGTAGTGCTAATCGCGTCCGGCGGCGTGGCTCCCGATCTGATGCTGATGGGTAACTTCTTCGGCATCAAGTTTGACCCATGGAATATTCCCGAATATATAGAATTGCCCAACGGTCGAAAATTAGGGCATAACTACATGGAAACCATGCGCGACCTGCCGATATATCAGACAGCCGCTAAATACAAGGGTCCGGCTCTGATTATAAACGGAACACACGACAATATCGTACCTTACAACTACGCAATCCGATATTCCGAGGTTATGCCTGGAGCGGAACTTAAACTTATAGAAGGCGACAACCATGGTTTCACGAAAACTCAGGATGAAACCGCGCTGATGATAGCTCGTTGGCTGAAAAGCAAACAATAAGTACAACCATTTTCAAATACAAAAACAAAAGCCATCAAGGTTAGACCATGTCTGCCTTGGTGGCTTTTTACAATAATGATTATTTAACGACCATCATACTTTTTGTTCGTCATAGGTGATAAGGTTTTACCGTCTGCGTCCTGATTTCAGAGTCTTGCCGAGGTGTGATGCAGCTGCACGGGCGCATCTGCGGGCACGCTCTATCTCGTCCTCGTCCATGCGGTCGCGCCAGTTGTTATCGTTGGATGAGCCGCCTCCGCCACTGCCGGTTGATACGGTGTCGAGTGCCGTCAGACCCACGAACAGGGCAACAGCCATTTCGGTCAGCTCCTGCCAGTCCGCCGTATAACGGTAGTCGAAAGCATCGTCGAAGATCTGCCATGACATCGTTGGGAACGTAAAACTGCGATGTCGTGCCGCCATGCGAAAGTTCATATCTGGTTGTGTTCTCTCGCCATGTGGTATAATCGGTTACATGTTTGTCCGAAATGGCAATCGGTTTGGATACAACAGGAGCAACGGGTTTGGGTCCGGCTTTCTTGACAGGCTGTTTCGGCTTAACCTCAGCTTGACGGTGCAGCTTGTTCCATGTGTCTTCAAGTCTTGACGCATTCAGTTTGCGGCCTATGCCGAGTTCGGATGCCTTGTAAAAGGAATTGCCTTTGCCGACACTGTAGCCGTAAACGCCGCCTTTCCTGTCGGGACGTATGCTGAGTGTGTAGCCTTTCCGCCGTATCCTTGCGACATAATTCTCCCATGACCATGACGGCATCGCACGAAGAATATTCATGAGGTCATCGGATATCTTACCGACATTTATACGGTGGATTCAGCCGCCGTAATCCAGCCGCGTTTAAGAGCCACGTTCTGAGCCGCCTCCTGTGCCCGGATATGGATGTTGTGGTCGTTGTTGGTCATGCCGAAACGGTCTTTCCGACACACTGCGGCGTGAAGATGCGGGATGCCGCTGTCAGATTCATAATGCACCACACCGTATAGATGCTGTTCGCAACATCGGTCTTATGAGAATACACCTTGCCGTTTTCATCCGTCAGCTCTATGCGGTCGAACTCCCTCACGAAGTCATTCCACAATGTCTGCCAGTCCTGCATGGTGAAGTTCCCGGTGTGCTCCTTCCCCGGAGAGATTTCCATGCGGATCACATTCTTCTTCATCGGCGCACCGGCTTTCATCAGGTCCCAGATGCCCATTGCATCAAGTTCGCACGGAAGCAGATTATCCTTGACATGGAATATCAGTTCGGGATGTTCCTTGTTCGCAGACTCACCGGAAATATATCTGAGGTTGTTGATGCCATGACTAATTGATGCTGCGTTTGCAATCATGTCTCCTTGTCCGTTTCGGTATCTGCTCCCGGTGTGATGTTAGGGGAAAAGTATCTGTTGATGATATCGGTGATGAGTCCGGCGACCCTGTCGAGACGCTGTAAAGCCTCTGCCATCCACGGTTGGTTGCGGAACATCGCCATGCGCTCGCGTTGCGGCATGGCGTTGAGCATCGAGGTATATTTAGAATAGTCGCTTCGTGCGATTATAAGCTCGTCGCGTACTGCCTCCTGTGCGCGTGTCAGCCGCGCTTTGGGACGGTAGCCGTATGCGCGTGAAATCAGGTATCCGCTCAGGTTCATGCCGCATTCATCGGCAAGCTTTTCTATATGCTGCCTCTGCGTCCTGCTGACGCGGAAAGACATAGTGGAACGGCGGCGTTCATCGCCGTTTAGGGTAGGTTTATTCATTGAAATTTATGGATTGGTTATGAGGATATTATAAAAGGTATTCGGTAGTTATAAGAGACTACGGTGCGAGCCTGCGAGCGGCGTCTCCGTTGCCCTGTGCGGCAACGGCAAGAGAGTCGTGGATGCAAAGACCGACAGGGAGTGTAATACAGCGGCATATCTTGTAACAGAATCCCGGTTTCCCGCTCCCATGCGGCATAAAAACATACGGCTTGCCACACGGCATCGGGTTCAATGTATTGAAGAATCGGTATCCGAGTACATGGGATTGACGGTATAAGGCTTGTCCGGGCAGCTCCAGCCCCGTACACAGGGGAAGGACATTATGGAACCTATGGTGGTTCGGACAGTGTATATCAGCCATACGCTCTCCATCCGGTCGAGCAGGTTGCGCAGCCGCGTGCGGTTCATCTGCCATTCATCGGTGAGCCTCGGCTCCGAATACTGCGCCTGTCCCGGTTTCAGTCCCAAAGGACGCCGGAAGTCGTTTGAAACCTTGCCTCGGAACGTCATGCGAGAAAGCAAGTCCTGAAAGAGGACGGCATTGGATATTTTCTCGCCATGCCTGTTCTCGGTCGTCCCGTTCAGCAATGCCACCGCTTCGGGAGTAATGCGGAACGAGATAAAATCGAAGCCGGTCGGCAATTGAAAGAGGTATGTTTCCTTGGATTGTTTCTTCATGATTACATGTTCGATTGAAAAGTGTAGTCAGAATGTCGCCGGACAGCGAAAACGGTAAATGTAATTTTGAAACTGGGATTGTTCCCTGTATGTCTCACCGTCCGCACGACACTCCGACTCGTGGTTAAAACTGTTACTTCCCTGACATTGAAGAGTTGAATGTCTGAATCATCTTCACGCCCTCGTCAATGTCGATCTTGCAACGGGCAATCTCGCTCACGGTGAACATCGCCGCCGTCATCTCGTCCTTGTCGAGATAGCGGATTGCAGCCTTTTTACAAGCTGACGTGCGCGGCTCTGACGGTGCTCCGAAAGTTCCTGGGTGGTCATCTCCTTCCGGTTCGTTGCGGAATTGAGATAGAGGTTGAGACAGTGACGGTCGGAACTCTTCACAGCCGATGCCTCAAGATTGTCGGCACCGATTGCGATGCACGCCGCGAGTGCGTCAGCCTCATGCAGACCGAGCGATGTCAGCAGCTTGCGTTCAATCTGAATCATCTGCGCCTCGTCGATAGCCTTGTTCTTGCGCTCTCTGCGCGATGATGCCGGAGAAGTCATGGCTTCCACGCCGGGCTCCGAGTTTTGAATAGTGGGTTTGATTTGCTCTGTCATTGATAAAGATGGTTTTGGTTATGGTCTGATACTGTTTTTGAGAATGTAGGCCTGAGCTTGGCTCTCGATTTCCTCGTCGGATGCGACGCGGACGCTGCGAAGCCATTTGTCGAGGTCCTCGCGGTCGAAGTAGCAGAGCTTTCCTCCAGGTTTGTAGTACGGGATCACGCGCCGCATCATCAGCTTGTAGAGGTAGCTGACCTTGATTCCGAGGTATTCGGCCGCCTCGGTCGGCGTCAGCATGTTGGTTCTGGTCATTGAAATTCTTGTTGGTTGTGAGATTATTTTCGATTGGTTTTCCTGTTCGGACTGCAAAGCTATAATACATGGATGGAAATCATACGAAGATGCCCTTACAGGGGCTTATCTTTTAAGATTATATGACTAAATCACAAAATCGGCACATGTTTTCGGGAATCACACAACACTTTCTCATCACATTTCACACTCCGCACACACGAATGGCAGGGCAAGAAAAATCCCCATGCCAACCAAGGCACAGGGATGTAAAACTGACTGATTTGACCTATTGAAACAAGGACTATTCAAATGCTTTGTCAATCTGGATTAAGGCATCATCTTTACTCCAATCAACGATTATTTATCCTTATTCTCAAACATTCTGTCAAGAAGATTTGCCGCCTCGATCTTCTTGCTGTCAACAATCTTTGCATAAATCTGAGTAGTGCGGACATCGGAATGTCCCATCAGTTTACTGGTGGTGTAAAGGTCTGCACCAACGGTCATCATGAGGGTTCCGAATGTGTGACGCGATGTATGATAGGTAATGTGTTTGTCTATTCCGGCGGCTTTAGCCCAAGTCTTGAGAATCCTGTTGATTGTCGGCAACGTCGGCAAGCCTGAGAAAACAGGGGTGTTCTCATCCTCGTTTCTTTCCGGTAGCCACACAAGCGCATTGTTGGATAAGGGAATATAAATAGGTGTGGATGTTTTCTTCATGACCACAGATAACAGATAACGTCCGTCATTCAACTGCACATCCTTCCAGTTCAATCCGAATATGTCACTCATTCTGAGTCCGCAATAGCATGAAAAGATGTAAGCCTGCTTGACAAGATGGTTGGAGCAATCAGTGGCTATGATTTTCTTCAATTCCTCAATGGTCAGAAACTGTCGCTGTGACTCTGGTTTTTTCACACGTTCTGCCGCAGACAGCAACATGAACGGATTTTCTCCGAGGACTTCAGCTCTGACGGCGGCATTGAGTGCTATCGACAGTTGCGAGATATAACTTACCGCAGTACCTTTGAGCGATGCGGCCTTCCTTCGGGGCGCACGCACTGTTCTTCACTCCCTCGCTCACTTTGTTCTCTCTTCTATAAGTGTTCTGTAGCCAGTCGATGAATCCAAGCGCCCACTTCTTGTCTATGTCGCCCATTCGTGTCTTTTTTTCCGTACATTCCCACGACCTTTATCATGCATCTGAGCAAGCCGATGTTCCGTATGCCCTTGCGCTCCTGCGCTGCCTTGAATTTTTCAAGCCAGTCCGACAACAGCAGTTTCTGCCATCCAGTCGCGCGCTTAATCCCCGCCTTACCGTTGGTGATTTCAATTATCCGCTGTGATTTTATAGCCTCCACAGCTGCACGGGTCGCCCTGTTCTGCTCCTTTACTTTAGAATTGATTTCAGGCAGAAGGTACATTTTAAGGAACTCATATGTGCGTTTCCCATTGACGTAGATGTCAAGATAGAAAGACTCGGAACCATTGGCGAGTTTCTTGGTGCGGACTCGTACCGGCTCTTTGAGCTTTGTGGTTTTCTTTTTTAGGAGAGGTCATATATTAATGTTCAATTTGATTTGTTCGTAAATAATTACAAGGCATTATCAAGAAGGTCCATAGCCTCGGTTTTCTTCTTGTCAATAATTTTCGCATATACCGGGTGGCCCTCACGTCGGAATGACCGAGCATCTTGCTGGCGGTGTACGGTCAACTCCGGCAGTCATCAGCATGGTTCCGAATGTATGCCTCGATATGTGAAAATGGATATTTTTGGTTATTCCGCATTGAGATGCCCATTTCTTCAGGTGAAGACGGATGCTGTTTTCACTCGGCAGACCTGTGAAGACAGGTGAATCAGATGGTGCGTCACCCCGTTCCGGCAGATAGACGATAGCTTTTGATGAAAGAGGAACCGATATGGGTTTTGCGGTCTTTTTCATTATAAAAGTCACAATGACGGTATCGCCGCTTCTGGAAATATTCTGCCAACGGAGATTCAGCATATCGGAAATACGCAGACCACAGAAGCAACAGAACAGGAAAGCACGCCTGATATTTTCATGCTTGTATGGCGTTGCGCTTCAAGGACACCGACCTCCTCAAGCGTTAGAAAGCCGCGTGTGGTCGGAGGCTCCGTCACCTTGTCTGCGGTATCAAGAAATTTCCAAGGGTTATTCCTGATATATCCCATACGCTCGGCACTGTTAAGGATGTCTGCGAGATGCCAGAAATAACCGAAAACAGTCTTTTTCGCCAATGGCTTGCCGGTTCTCGGGCTGCGGCAGGACTGGAGCCATTCCCTGAACTCTATACAGAATTTCTTGTCAATATCGCACAGGCGGCTCCCGGGTCTGAAATTCGCAAAGTTTCTTTTTGCAGTAACAAAACCCTTATAAGTGTTCATGTCCCGTTCCTTATAATGGGAAATAAGAATGTCGATATAATCGCAAAGGAGGATTGAGGATTTATCCTGACTTCTTATGAAGGCTGCTTTGTCTTCTATAAGAGCCTCACTCCTTTCAAGAATAATTTCCTCAGCCTTGCGCATAGTCCTTGCGTTGTCACGCCGCGCCTTGTCCTCGAGGTCTCGGGCAGAAGATATAGCTTGAGAAACTCGTATTCGTGCTTTCCGTTCACGGTATGGTCGATAAAAAGGGACGTACGACCGTCTGCAAGCTTGCGTTGGCGCAACTTGTACGGACTTTATCCACTTTGATGCTCTTTTTTCTACCCATTGTCCTTCAGTGTATTATATCCACTTGCAAAGATAGTAAATAAATCCGATATGAGTATCAAATTAAGTAACAAAAAATCACTAAATAATGAGATTTTCAGCGAATTCAAGAGAAAAAAATCAAAAAAGGTTAAATATCTATATATTAGAATTATAATGTCTTTTGCTATGCTCAATATTTCCCTTTACTTTCTATATTTATTTTCTTCCCTTCTATTTGGATAATAGCGTCTGTCGGATAACCAACCTTTCGGGGGATTGATCCGCTTGTTATTTTTTGTTACATTCCTTTTAAGTTCTCTTTTATTTCTTCTACTCTCGTTTCAATCTTCTCAAGTGGATATTTTTCACTTCCACCGAGAGTATATATCAATACTAATTCTTCCATTTCATAACAAAGCCAATTCCTTAAACTTGACTTGTTATTCGATTTAGAATATTGCTGTACTTTTTTCTTCGTACTCACTTAATAAGCAACCATTACATCGCCTGATAATATTAGCATTATCATTCTGTGCTTGCAAAACTTTCTCTAACGCTAAGTTTGCATCAGTTTGAGCCGCAATGTCTTTTATTGATACATAATATGCCAAAGACAAAATGGATTCGATTGGAACCCAAATATCCCAGTTACCAGTGAACGGCAAAGCAAATATTGTTGGATACAACCGTCTAAACTGTTCAGTATATCCATAAATATACAGCCAAAAGCACAAATCTCTCATGTTTTCCAAGTCTTTTGAAGACTTGAAACTCATCTTCTTTAAAACTTTATTGCTCAAACTCCCGATACGTTTATTCCCGAGAGAAGATAGGCTCGATACAATATTTGTTAGTTCCTCGTTCATTGCTTATTGTTTATTAAGTCAAAAAGATAATGCTTGGTAGCTCTCCGTGTTTTGCTTGTTATCAATCTCTCTAATCGCAATCCACATATAGGATGTATTTTTTACAAGTTAGACAACGAAATAAATATCCTTGACATGAACCACCATTTACGATGTTTTCTTTATGTTCTGAATAGCCTTTTGATTCAGAAGTAAACTCAACCGAATTTTCTAATCCCATTTCTACAATTTCTTTCCAACCGACATAGGCGATAAATTCACAGAAATCCCCACAATGGTCAGGCCAATATTCTTGTTGCCACCCATTGTAGGATGGTGTTCGGCAACATAATTCTTTTTTGTATTCTTCTGAAATAGTAGAGGAAAGAATTGCATAATCCACAAATTCGCCATCAAATCTTTTTGATGCTTTACCCGAAGCAATACATTTCGGACAAAGAACATTTATATCTTCAACGCTATAAAAAGGACCGGAATATATTACAGATGTTCCTTTTCCACAGCAATCACATACTTCTGGTGTATCAACCTTTTCAAACACTCCAGCTTCCAACGGTTGAGAACAATATTTAAAGTTCGGCATTTTGATAGAACAGTCTTTTGCCTTTCGAGGACGTTTTGAGGCGTATCTATCACCTTCACATTCTAAGCGATCTTTAAGATGGTACAATTTCTTAGCATCTTTCATGTCTTGGGGATTGGCAACCTCTGATAGATAATGATAGGCTTTTGTATAATAGCCTAAATAGCTAAATACATCGCTCAATATGCGATAATTCTCTTCTGTCTTTTCAACAGATTCCAAATCATCTGCCAGTCGGAACAATTCAGCAATCTTTGACCGTTCTGACATTTTCATTGCTTCAATATATCGTTGTCTAAATTCCGAAATCTTCATTTTTTCTTATTGATAATGTCCGGCAGCATTCCACTTATTCAGTCGGTCTGCCGTACTAAATTTTACACATCGAATAGAGATTCATTTTATCTTTGAACATCTGTTCCGGTTCCCACCATTCTTGGGATTTATAATATTCAAGTAAAATCTCCGGATGCTTATCCAGTAAATAATAATCTATTAAATTTTCCGCGATATGAAGATAATCATACATTTTGCAACCTTGCTTATACTCGTCCTCCGACATTTCAAGTTCATTTAAGATATAATCTCGCTCCGATTCATCTATAATAATTTCAGTATTTTCATATTCCAAGAAATCCTGTTTACAAAAAGCCTCAAAACTATCTGATGAAAGATAAATATATAAATCTTTTATTGACATTTCTTGAAAGTTGCTCTTACGGAGCAAAGTATTACATTCGGAGATATAATCTTCAAGGTAATCAATTCGTGCTTCCTCCCAACAGTCAGTTTCTTCATAGAAATGAAGCTGTGGCAACTCTTGTTGAATGGTTTGCCATAGTTCCTTCAATTCATTGCTTTGGAGCAACCTTTTTTATATCTATTCGATTTGTCATATTTTTTTTAAGTTAGTAATATCCGGCAGCGTTCCGCTTATTCAGTCGGTCTGTTTTTTTATTAGCTGCAGGTTTCATCCTTATATCCAATATCTTTTGGGCCGCTTGATTTTTTTGATGCTATCACGCAGAGCTTCCAATCTTCGTTGTCCTATCCGTTTGTCTGCCGCACGGAAAATATCTGTCAATCCCCAGTAATCATTCTCAAAACGACGAGTTAATATATCGGCAACAGGTGTGTCAATGTAATCCCGAATCAAGTTTGAAATAAAGGACGCATCGCAGTAATATGGATAAGTGGCCTGTTGAGATATATGTGCATAATGATGGGGTACATGGCCACTTTTATCCGTAAAGTCTTTTGGATAGTCAAAAATGATTTCTTTCCCTATGGTTATCCAATATCGAGGACATGGACTTGTTGCTCTATCTCCCCTCATAGGATATACAACGCAGTGTATCTGGAAATCAATCTTCGGATCAATTATCAGATATAATTCCTTTTTTGCAACTTACTCCATCTTTTCATTTGTTCTTTTTCAGCAGCTAATGTCCGGCAGCGTTCTGCTTTAAGCGGTAGTACTGTCTGTTATCTAAATTTTAAATGTATTTATTGGCAAAATCAAGGCACTATTTCGTAAACGGTTCGGTTGCTATTCCTGAAAATGGTCTGCTCAAATCTGGCTTCCGACCTTTACGATACTGTCTATGTCAGCATGGACTTTCAGGCTGATAACAGGTGCATATTTCAGATGCTCGTAATCGACCGGAGTATTGTTATAGGTTGTTTCGACAATAGGATAATTATGTTCCTTTGCGAACTGTTTCAAGGTATCTATGTAGGGAAGCTGCTCTTTACCCATAGCTTCAAAATCTATGTAAAACTTTCCGTTCTCCAGCACAAAGTAGATACAGTCCACACCATTGGAACAAATACCTATAAAATCATAATCACTTTTTCCTGCCTGCACGTTTCTCAATACATCCGGCAGTTTGTCTATCGTAATCCGGGCAGCAACCGGGATATTGGAGTTTATACCGTCGTTTTGCGTCACTCGTTTATTCCCATGCCCGCAACTCAATAAACTTAAGATAGAAGTAAATATTCCCATAATTTTTAAGAATCTCATAGTTTTATGCTTATTATTAAATAGATAATGTTTGGCGGCGTTCCACTTATTCAGTCGGATTGCAGTTTGTTATCAGAATAAAATAAATGGTTTTATAAAAGCATAAATTCACTTGCTTCCACGTCGATGGCTCTGCAACTCCAATACGAGCATAATTGTTTCACGAAGTGCAAGATTGTTTCTTCATTTTCACCTCCATGAAAACATAGGTGTATATTTGTAATACTTTCATTATCGTTCCAAGAAATCTCCACGCCACACTCGTTGTCTAATTGTAGTATCATTGTGCTATCCGACAAATTATCATTGGAAATAAGAAAAGTGTTCTGCATCCAATCTACGAGCGCATTTCTATCTGTTATAGGTAATGTTTCATCCACATCCCGACAAATCGGATTCATCGTTCAAGGGCGTTTTTATTAAAATGATAGACCAACTCATATTTTTTTATTTAATTAGCTCATGCTCTATTTTTTATGTCCGGCGGATAATCGACCTTTCGGGGAGATCAATCCGCTTGTTATTCGCACAGTTTGTTCTTTTTCAGTTCATCTATTAGTTGCCTACATATTTTATCGTCCTTACCATAAATGGTTATGGCAAACCCACCTTCATTAGTCCACCACACAGAGCTACGGACTATGATATTTCCATTCGTGAAATATGTATTGTAGGCATCGCAGCACTCTGTCAAGTGCCGAAAGTTCTTGTTCAAAAGATACATCTCCAAACAATCCTTATCGCAGATTTTGTAATATGATGGCAGCCTACACCAGTCCTTAGGTATGGAATCAAGCAGAGCATAAGATTCTACCATCATTTCAGTTGATGAATAAATGGCAATTTCATCTTCTCCACTTTGTGCTATAATCTCGCCTTGCTCGTTTATATAGAAATTGTATTGTGCTGATTCATGATAGCCACATTCAAACAGTGTATATCCATTTTCATTCAAGACACTAATACGTTTATTGCCATTTATCGCTTTCCGAGAAAACAATCTCATGTAGAATGTTTCCATTTGATTTGCTCTCACAGTCAAATCAAGACCGGAGTATTTAGTCTGAAATCTGATGACTGGTTTACACAAGGGGAACATTCTGTTGCTCCATATAGGCTGTCACCGTTTCTTTGTCGCAACACCAGTTAGGATCTTTGTCAAGACCGTTCAAGTAACTTTCGGCTCTATTTGATAATTGTTTCATTCAGTTTCCTTTTATCGCTTATAACGTCCGGCAGCATTGCACTTATTCAGTCGGATTACTGTTTATTAGCGGTTATACTTATATTTCGTTCAATCCATTTTTTGTGCATGCTTGTAGTTCAACTCCGCAGCTTTCTTTATTAGTTCAAGTCCTTTATCTTGATTTTGCAGGACTATTTTTTCCTTCCCAATACAGAATGCCTAAATCAAAAAGTCCATGCGGATTAACCTCTGCATTCTCTGTTCTTGGAGAATGGTAATCTATGCTACCATCAACTCCGATTATCCAATAATCACACGTTTTTTGTGAAACTATGGAAAAAAAGCTCTTTTTATTATCACTTGTGAATTATTTTTCCATTGTAGTTCACTTATACTTTTGCTGTAAATGTGATAGCCCTTTTGGGAAAAACGAACCCGTTTTATGAGTTTCTCACTTTTATCGGTAAAGTCAACGTATATGCCGTATTTCATAATCATCTTCAAAATATATTTGAGCCTTCAATTGCCTATTTGGAGAACTTTTCACTTTTCGCCAATACTCCCGAAAAAGGCAATCCTTACTTATGATTTTATTGTAAGTATGTTCAAAAGCCTCAGTATTCCAACGCATTTCAGAAACTAATGACATTATGGATTGTTGGCATAATCCGATAATATATACCGATTTGCTATTTGGCGTTAATTGGTTAACCTTGTTAATGTCTATAACATTTGTCACTACTTTCATATTTGCACAAGATTGAGGATATTCTATTTCTTGTGTATCTTCTATCAAACAAACGGTTATAGAAACAATATGATCTGTTTGTATTGCAGGAAAGTAATACTCGTACATTCTTGACAGGTATGCACAAAACATCCTAACCTCATTTATTGTGCTATCATGAGTTGTATTCACAACCTCTGACTGCTTAGTCTTAATGTTACAAACAAATCTAAAGTATTCCATTGATTTTCAACTTCTAATTGCTAACGTCCGGCAGCTAATCAACCTTTTGGGGGATTAATCCGCTTGTTATAAGCGACTTTTCTCTTTATGTATTCTTCTATGTCAGAGGAATTAGTTAAATCCACACATAGACTACAATTCCAATCAGCCAACAAAACGGGAGCGATTTTCCCCTAATGAAATTAGGACTTTTCGCCACATATCCATAGTGATTGGCGCAATCTCTATATCCAGCCAAATAGCATTCACTACTCCGGATTCGTTTACCGACCAAAAGATATTTTGTTCATATCCATTACCTCTGCCACAGGTCGCTTCTGATTCTTCCCTATAACTGGAGTAACCTGTTTCAACTAAATCGTAAAGAGGCAAAAAAGTTCAAAGCCACATTTAGTTGTTCTGAACGCAGACCAAGTTCCTCTATACCATGAGGAGTATTCTCACGAATAAAAATATCAGTAAAAAGTCCACTTTCTAATTGATGCTCTTGGGAGAAATTATTTATCTCACCCATTTGCTTCAAGCAAAAATTTTTAGCGGTCAAAGGCAGTATCTCCCTCTGACAGTAATCATCTTCGTGGAAAAATGCTATCCGTTTTTGTTTATCCATAATTTATTTCTTTTATTGCTAATCAACCGTTAGTGGAGATTGGTATGTTTGTTATCAACCTTATTCGTGATTGTCAAATCTTTCCCCGACTTGTGGGTCATATAAAGGACAATCATATTCATCCAGAATGTCTATAAACTTATTCATATCTTCACCTTCCATACCATAACAATCTATCCTTACGAATTGCGGAGTAGTCATTATTTGAAAAGCTCCTTTAGTTGCCATTTCGAAGCTATCATCATCTACTTTGTCCCAATCAGAAAAGGCTTCTGCTATTTTCTTACGAATTTCATGGACAGGAATATCCTCTAATCCTTCAACAATTCTTTCATTGCTCAATGCTTCATAAACATTTTGATTGTCTAAATAAACATTGGCTTTATATTTCCAAAAATTCAAGTCATAGCTCATATTATTGTATTTTACTTGGTTGATAATGTTGACAGATAATAATGCAAATATGATTTTAATCACAAAGTTATTCCTTTTTGCTGTTTAAACCAAACTATTTTAGTGATAATCATATAGTTTGTAGCCGATTAAGTTTATGCATCGGCAAAAAAAACACCGGTATATATCCTTAATATCTCATTCTCTGTTCTTGCCGGTGCGATTTTATATGCAAAGGTACATCGGTCGGCCGGTCGCCAAGTACCGCCACGGCTAACGGTTCACGGATGCTCACGGCAGCCTTCCACAAATCGAAGATTGACTTTCACTCCCCACCTCGTTGCAGGGCATAGTCGGACGAGCCTGACTGTGCTCTTACATTGGGCGGTTGGGTATTCCGTTTCATCCCGTACACTGTTTACTTGCCTTATCCGTCCTTTTCCCGCTGTCAGTCCTGCATAAAAATCATTCCCCGACGAGAAGCCAAAAGAGTTTCAAGAAAAGGAAAAAAGGAAAATATTTGACAATCTAAAATTTACAATTATGCACAGCAGGATTTTTCAAATTTCAACGGAGCCGATAGACAAAGAAAACTATCTGAATGAGGACACACTCCAGCAAGGAGACGGGAGCTTCTATGACTATTGTTCAGAAATAGACGAGGAAGACCGTAAAGAGGATATTGCCAATTTGGTCAATCATGCCTTGCCCAAAGGAATGTTCGAGCTTATATCCGATGACACCATGCGCTATAATGGTGGAATAGAGCAATGGAAAGAGGAGTATGTCGCCAATATCAAAAAAAGAGCGAATGCTCTTACGGCAGATAATATGTTGGAATGGGGTTCGACCTATTATCTCAAACAGGCAGTGGAAAATCCGTTGGATGTCGCCTATCATTTCTATTTGGATGGCGATGGCTGCAGTCTTTTGCCGAACAGTCCTTTACGTTTATGGAGTTTGTTTGTAGGCTTGAACCGGGAACGATACTCTACATCGGAGGAGTTGTTGATTACCACTTCTGATGTTTGTCCGAAACATTGGCAACCACCCGCCTCAAAAGTGGGTGGTTGCTCTCTTTTTTGCACAGGCTCCCCGGTTACTTTTATAAATATGCTCTGCAGAGCTTCCGCCACCGGTTTCACAGCCGGTATATTCCTGTTTTAAGGGTATAATCCCTTCACAGCCCCGACATACGCCGCAGGTCTGTTTTCGTGTGCAAAGGTACGGTGGACGAACATTGCCCAAGTACCGCTATCGCTACCTGAAATAAAATTTGACGACAACTTTCCGTAATCGGAGATGACGGTATTTCATAAAATTTCATTGCAGGTTCCTTGCTCATCGTTCTTGCATCCCCCCGTTTGTGACGCACATGAAAACAACCCCTTTGGGCGAAGTCAAAAGGCTTCAAGAAAAGGGAAATAAAAAAAACAATAAATCAAAAGACAATGAGCAAGTACGATTTCATCAAGCAAGGCAACCTCCTTTTTTGGCACACTGCCGATAATGATATAGAATGTCGAATTATCTCAACTCCCGAAAAAGTGGATAGTGACAGCATCATCTTAATCTCAACAGGCTCTTCCGAGACGGAGGTTTTGGCATCGGAGCTATTACCTATTGGCTCATCAAGAAGCCACAAAGAGGAGTTTATGCGCTGGAAGAAAGAACGTGAAGCCGAGGGCATGGAGTTTTTCAGCCGTCTTTCCGAAGTCATGGAAACAGACCGCGATTTGGCCGTAGGCGATATGGTGGCGTTTACAAACGACTACGGGGTGGTATTTGGCCCCAAAGAAGTATTAGCTTTCAGAAAGCCTTGGAATGGCGGTAGATGCGTATATATCGACAGTGATGCTTATTGGTTTCCAGACCGTCCCGAACAACTCACCATACTCAGCAAAGGAGGTACAGAATGACAAACGAAGACACTCAAACGACTTTGCGGCAATATTGCCGCAGGTCGTTTCAACTGGCGAAAATACTGCACGCCACAACTTTACTTCGGTTGGGAGATTTGTGTTACCCCTCTGCATTGCTCTTACGGACAGATAGGCTACACCGTTCATTTCCCTTATACCAATATACCGGAAGTGGAATACGATTGGGAGTTTGATAAGCTCACTATCGATGGCGATAAGTGGAAGGATTATTTAAATCAGCAATAATAGAATGCATCTGTAATTTGTGGTATAACATCAAAATTCAAGAGAGCGAATGAATTTGCTCCCTTGAATTTTGAGTAATGGCGAAGCTGTAAGTAAAATCACCAATTTTATAATCCCTACTTTTATAGGTCGTTACAACGCTTATCTGCAAAGGGATTTTTCAAGATTGTTTTTTACTCGTTTTAAAAAGTGTCTTGCAAATTAGTTTGTGAAACGGTTTGATTATGGCAAAATAACATTTCCCTAATTTATTATGAAATTTGACTTTTGTGCCGATAGATATGCGTTGGATATCACGTTCCAGGCTCTCGGTTATAAACACAATTTCAAAATCAAGATGCTTATCTTTTTTACATACCATTGCCATATTATCGGATGCGATATGTACCAAATCCGATAAGTCTCTATCTTTTTTCAATCCGAAAGGTCTCATTATGGCATTACGGAGCTTCATCAAAACAGTTATCCACTTGGGAGCTGAAAAGAATAGTTCAGACAACTCTTTCGCAGATACTAATCTTTCAGTATGGATTATATCGCTAAATTCATCTGTATAGTCGTAATTCTTAGAGCCTTTCATATTTTTTTTTTTATTTCAACAACTTACGATTGTTTTACCGAAAAGCAGGAAGTCGTTGCTTCCTGCCGTATTTTTAATTGTACCGAACTCGGTACAATTAAAATCGGGATTATACAACACTTCCCATTCTTGAACGGTTATTTTTGCCATTGTGTAATTGATATTGATTTTCAATTACAAATGTCGTTATAATTTGCGAGAATGCCGCCTTTTTAATGAACTATTTACAAAGATAGACAGCCGTTTTGCCGGATAATTGCTATATCTTGCACATGAAATAACTGTTTGACAACACAGCAACGCCAGACGTTGTGTTGCGCACTGTTACTAAGTTCTGCCTATTCTAACTTAGATGATATATGTTTTTTTAGTTGCAACAAATTAGGAGTATCAACGCCATAGGTTTTCCCACTATTTATTATATCATCTATCATTTGCCTTATTTCAGCCCAGGAGAATGATTTATATGTCCATCAAACATAAGTTGCAGAGCGTTATTACTATAAATTTTCTTAGCTATTGGCACACTGATGAATAGAGGTAAAAGATATAATCTGTTTGCTTTTTTCATTTTTGGGGTTGACACCCATTCTTTTGCAAATAGCTAAACCTTCCCGAATGGCTTTCATCGAGGTTCTAATAATAGATGGATTCTCTATGAATCGGGATGCGCTTCCGGCTCCTATTATTCCTCCCGAAAGGCCGGCAGCTACGGCATAGTGTGAGATCAACCACGTTAATATTTGATTAGAAATGGCAGGCTTTAAGTTTGCTTTATCCAGTATTATAGAAAGTTGTTTTACTCGTGGAGTTATCCGGCCGTCTTTTTCACCTAACGGAGTATTGGAATATTTTAGACCTGAGATGGCGCAATGTATGCTATTGTTTTCTTTTTCCGCCTCCGACCATAAATGGAAAGGCAAAAAAAGTATTGTTCAGGTTTTAGATATTTATCTATTTCAGTAAAAACATCCCAGTTATTTTGGAAAAAAATACAACATTCGCTTTACCGGCTGACTTTGAAAGAGTTGGCAATATAGTTGATAATTGTAATTTATTGGTGGAGACAATAATATATTCAAAATCATTGTTTGACGAAAGTTCGTCTATTACTGTAGGTCTAAAGATTACATCTATATCCTTTCTTGCTGTCCCTCTAAAATCAGAACAGATAATTTGAATGCCATCCTTTTGTACAACTTCTTTTTTTGACCTTTACGCACTAATACGGTAACGTCACATCCAGCTTGGGATAATTGCCAACCATAAGTACAACCCACTACGCCAGCACCGTATATCAATATTTTCATAAAGCAATGTTATTAAGTTTTTTATTGTCGTTGATAAATACAGAGTTGAATACAGATAGATTTTCGTTATAAGTATCACAAATATTAAGTAGCTGCTTAGGGGTATAGCCCGTGAACATCTTAAACTCCTTTATTAGATGTGCTGACTTATCATAATATCCACAATCATAGGCTACTTTATTTTATACTGATTTGTGGATTTGTTTGCAAAAGATTGAATGCCTTTCTAAATCGTGTGATCTGGATAAAATCTTTTGGGTTTAGTCCTACATATTCAGCGAATATCCGTTTAAATTGCTTATATCCTAAACAAGCCGTCTGAGATAGAACGGATATATTTACTTCTCCTTCATTGATATTTTGAACAGTAGTCATTATCCTACTGGCATTGCATAGATATTTTTTGATAGTCTATTTAATAAATATTCTTCTATCAATCTGACTATTTGATGAGTATCTGATGCTTCATTTATTTTCTCTTCCAATTCTACTAAACCGGTCTTGTCTAACAAATCAATACCTATATTCTGATTAGTAAACTCTTCCATAGGATATGGAAAAAACATCCTGCATCCGATAGGCTGGAATAAAATAATGACCATATCCAAGAAAGAAAATTCTATGTCTGAATAAGTGCTGATTTGTCCGCTCATATAGGATTGCGGTTGCGTTCCCTTATGAAAAAGAAGAAATAATTTTGTTCCCTTTATGAAAAACAAGTGCTATACAACCTGCCGGGATAGAGCGTTGAAAGCCATGCTTTTACATCCTCTATCCTTAAAAAACCAATATTGCTTTTATATAAGGAGCGAGCAATTTAGTAGGTTGTATTACTTGTATATTCTCCATTTTGCTTTAATTAGCAAGCAAAAGTAAGATTTCTTAGATTGATAATAGGTGTAAAAAAGGGACATTATATCTGGAATATCAAATATCTATATTTCAAAAAGTGCTTCAGAGGTCGTTTATATCTGCTTTTTTAGTTTGCCTGCATAAATCACCGACTTTTTAGAGTGTACAACTTTCCGTTTTTAAGTTCTCCTTACATATTTGCTGACAAACATTGCAGTCCAACCCAATGCGAGATAGATTACAGCATATATCAGGAACCATATTTCCCTGATGTCAAAGAAAAGCCATGTCCCGGCAAGAAACCCGACCGATGACACCAGAGGCAGATTCCACATCTGCCTTACATCTTTGCCACAAACAGCACCCAGCATGATTGAATATACCGGATTGACAACCAAAAACAAAATCATACACAACACCATGCCGCTACACTCCGATGCGAGCCGAGCCACAACAAAAGGTAGCATGAACATGACGATAATTGTGGCGCATAGCCAATATATATAGTTCTTATTTTCGTATTTCATTATTCATCTGTGCGCTGCCGTTAATACCGATTACTTTCATTGTAGAAATGACTTTAATGAGTCATCGGCAAACATTGTCGGAGTGAACTCCACAATCTGATAATCAGCTATGCCATTGATGTGGAACGGATCTTCGGCAATGATAGCATCAACCGCTTCACGGTTATCTGCTTTTATCATTATCACTCCGCCGACACGAGGAGTCTGCGGCCCGGAGGCAATGAAGTCACCGGCTGCATAATGCTTGGCGAGATATTCACGGTGCGCCTGAAGGAATCGGTCAACTTCGCCCAGCGGCTTTTTGTATGTGAGAATTGCAATAAACATAACGAGTCTATTTTTCCAGCGTTTAAGGTGAGGGAAGAACTGTCGCATCATGTCTTTAGCCTGTTCCTGTGTCAAGTTCTGTCCTGACTGCCTGTTTATCTCGTCAGTAAACTGGGCGCAGTGGTCAATCATCTGCTCCATAGTCATATCTTGCGCAAACTTGCCATCTTTGTAGCAGTAGATGCAGTAATCCTCGTTGCGACTGCCATCGGCATTAGTACCTTTGTTGTCTGTGGTCATCGGCATTCCGCAGCTTTGACAGAATTTTTGTTCCATATCGTTTTTTCTTTTTGCCCATCAGTCCAACAGGGCAGGTTATTAAATACAAAAGCGCGGACTACTAATGCAACATTCTAAGTCGAAGGTCGTAGGAAACCTAAATGCACGAATGTAGTATAGCAGCCCACGCTATATGCGTGAGAACCACTATATGCTATCCTTGTGCAGTGTCTTGAATTTCCTACGTTCTCGACTTACAAGAAAGCATACCGCTTCTTAATATTAAAATGTTTTGCAAGACAACGGCTTGCGGTTGCAAAATTATGCAAAATATTTAAGATTTGACAGATAGCCCTCAAAGTTTTATCATTTCACACAAAAAAGTGTGGAGCAGACTTTATATGAAATCTGACAATTTTTTTCTCGGCGCAATAACCATTCTGTCAGATGAAGTCTTGTCTATTACACTTTATACAGTCCGCTCCACATCGCTTATACATTGCCATTTAACGCCGCATTCCGCCGCTATACTCTGCCTCTTGCATTTCCTCCTGATATTCCTCCATCTCGTTCAGCTTTTCATTTTACCTTTTGCAGATTGGCATCCAGTCCGATATTGTGGTCATAAGGAAAACGATGCTGCGCCATGATACCTGCATTGGCTGTCTGGCCGACATCCAGCGTATCGGATTCACGGTTATACCCGACATAA
>VOFJ01001091.1_pt1 | contig 29694 bp, 42 predicted proteins | sample 5384081 | NCBI WGS metagenome assembly VOFJ01 (sample SAMN12384729, study PRJNA508395) | human gut metagenome | isolation source: healthy gut I | host: Homo sapiens | reverse complement strand
TGTACGATATGGATATTCTTTACATATCCGGCTCCGATGCCTACACCTCCCCAATCTTCATTGGTCACTTCCTCAATCAGGTTGTTCCGTATGGTGATTCCCGTACATAATTCCTGTTCATGAAAAGGTGTATAAGGCACATGGGTTTCAAATCCTTCATCAGGAAAGGTGCCCACCCAGTAAGGCTGTGCCACCAATATCGGTGAAATGGCAATTCTCGACAATGGAAGCCGATAGGCGCGTTCATAATCTACTCCGTGGCTGCTAAATGCTGGAATGTGCAGTGGTTGATAAAAATAATAACTGAAGGTCAGACTTTGCATTTAAAAAGGGATAGTATTGAACCTTATACTGCCGATGAAGGAGATTTTCTGGCTGATCAGCAGTATTTGTCATTCAAGAACCCTAAAACTGGAGAAGTTGATAGTCTTTTCCGGTTAAAGTTGAAAGAGAATGGATTGGATTATAAAACGGCAGTCTCACTTTTTATAATAATGGTACAGATAAAAAAAGACATTTTACGGCCAAGAGGATAGAAAAAGTCTTACATGATTACTTGAAGTTGACATACAAAGTAGATATTCAGGATATTATTCTTTTTTGGAAGGATATGTTAAGGGGGTGGATAGAAAAGCATAGTGTGGGGGGACATCTTATTATGTTGTGTTATCCATAGTCCTTATGATTTTGGGAATATTGATAGTAAAAAGGAAAAACAGAACAATAAGACTTCAAAATCTCCGGATCAATTTGTTTCTGAAAATGAACAGCCCATGGAAACAGAGTAGGCTTTACCTGATGAACCTGTTGAGCAAAAGGTAGAGCAGCTAACAGAACCTGTGACAGACCCTGTAACAGAACCTGAGGTAGAACCTGTGGCAGAATCGTTGGAGTTGCCTTTGCAACCAACTGATAATGTTGTTCGGTATGACGAAAGACTGTGTTCTTTTGTTTTACAGCGATCAGACGATACAACTTTACTCCTAAGGTATTTGAGTTGTTTTATTTCCTGTCGCAGGGAAAAGACTATTTTCAATCGTATGAATTTCTCTATAAGGCTCTTGGAGATAAAAATGTAGAAGTTGATAAAAAACTATGGAACAGTTATTGCTCCGTTTGCGGAAAGATTTGAACCTGACTATACCTGTTTTGAGTATTGAAACTATACGGGCTAAAGGATACCAAATCAAGGGAAAAAGACGAGATGGAAATATGCATAGAACGGATAGAGAATAAAAAGAAGTGTAGTATTTGGCACTTCTTTATATGATATTATTGAGATCTAAATAACCAAATTGAATATCATCATTAAAAGCGAAAATAAGTTGATTGTTGTCGTCGTCATGTTTCAGCAAATACTGGTGTTTGCTCTATCTTATCTTCCAAATCCGTTTCATTGAGATCGTGGTGTGTCAATTGTCAAAAAAGGTACTTATTATGCTGTTTTTGCATTAAAAGGATTCATGATAAGCGGATAAACTTTACGGGCGTATTTTTAACAGTGACCGTTTTAGCAAGTTTTCTTACACATTATTTAACATAGTGCTTTTCTATACTCGTTTTTTCGATCAAATCGAATTTCGTTTAAACAAAAATTCATCTCGTTTTAAAACGAATATTTTTTCAGTTTAACTGAGATTGGAGTTCGGTTTAGCAAAAGAAAAATGTTAAAAATGCTTCAATTTTTTAAATGGTTTGCGTGTTTTTGGTCTCCGAATAGTATGTTTTCTGGCATGTTTTTTCTACAGAAAGCGTCTGATAATGAGATGAAATGATCTTTCATAAATTGCTTATAAATCAGTATTTGGGAATAAAGGTTATAATAATTCCTATATTACTATCGGAATTAATCATTTGTTCTCCTTTTATTGGCAATAGGATATAAGCGAACCTTCGGAGAATGGCTTGGAAAGTCCCTTGCACGTCCTCAGGTTCATATATTCAAACTATGAAGTACTTAAAATGTCATTTTGATAAAAAGGAGAACAGGGATAACGAAGTGATTACCTTGAAGCTGTTTGTAATTAATCTGGGTGAATGATATCTACAATTAAATTATCGGAATCGTTTTTATCATGAATGTTGTCAACAAAAAGTATGATGCCGTTATTGATTGTATTCCATCCCGATGTAAGGGTTGAATCTGTTCGAGGCTAATTTACTTTCATATACTTTTTTTGAAAGAACTTGTCAAATAGCATCAGATACAAATCGCGTTCATATGCTATTGTGTCTAAATTTTTATGGGTGTCGAAGGTTGTACCGGCAAAATGTAAACGTGCATACATTTGATATTCCGGAATATACATTACATCGAAGAAATGCGGATTTTCAATGCCATGTATCTGCCATTTTTGAATAATTTGTCGTTGAAGGACATTTGTAGACTTTGTTGGAGGTGTATTGGCTGCTTGCATCGATAGTTATTCGTTCTCCTGTAAGTGTATTGAGGGTATAAAGATCTTTTTAATTAGTAGGGTATGAGACAATATCGAATAAATCTTCACCTTCAGAATTCATGTGATTTCGTATAAGATATATCTTGTTTGAATGTTCGTCTACATAAAACTGTCCGGATATATCATCTGTAAAATCGTAAGAATTGATAAACTTACCATTCCAGTCGATTTGAATTATCTTCTGTTTGCCATCGGGGTATTCCGGTTTGTATTCAACCCTTAGCAGGTAACAATACTTTGTTGTTGAATATGCACGGATGATGCCTGCATATCCTTCCCGTAGATCCAGCATTTTGGCCTCTGCATTTATGCTGGGGACACAATTTTCTGAGAAACAGAAGGTCTTTATACGACTCCCTTCCAGATCATACACATGAAACAGGTCAAAGAAGTACATTCCGGCGATAACTCTGTTTTGTTTTTCATTCAGGGCCAGAACAGGGGCGTATGTGTAGTTATAGTCTGATAACGGAGCATTTAATTCCGAAAGTAATCAGCCTCAGCGGTTGTTCCTTTATTTCTGTTGTAGACGAAAAACATTTTCTTTTCTTTGGGATTTACTTTCCTTCCTACTATAAAGTTTTCCGATAGGTTCAGTTCGCTACTGCCGAAGAGTGATTCGGGATATTGGGTATAGTCCTGCAATTTTAGACTGTCGATATCTGTGTTTATTTTAATAATCCGCTGTAAGTTTACATCTTCGATCAATACGTTAGGATTGTCTGTAAGATAAAATGAAGCTGGGAGAGACAAGATCATCCGGGCCGTTTCCAACAGGTCCCAAAGAGGCAATGACTTCTTTGGTATTTGTATTAATGACTGTCAGGCACGTGTCTGACTTAACCAGTATGACAAACATCAGAGAGTCGGTGAGCCTGATACTGATCGGATATTTATCATCAAAAAGTATAAATAACTTCAGCCGAGTCTAAAGGTGTAGACGCTGATAAGTCGATATAGGAAAAATTGTTTTTTGGGACTGATTGCAAGATAGCAATATAAAAACAATGAAGAAGTAGATTATATTTTTTTTCATGGAGACTGTTTGAATTTGTACAAAAGATATTGAATTTATTATTAAAGTTTGGGAATACTGTTGTCCGTAATTCATTTATTGCTAATTTTTGTGCAAAAACAATGCCTTATCGTGGTTTAGGTTCTGGGATTATACGTGCATTAAAAGAGGAACCAAATTTAAAAGCTTATCAATGATTTTGATGGTGTACAATTCATATCTGTTATTGAACGGCTATATAATGAGGGAATAAATGAGGGAATAAATGAAATAGAAACTCTTATTCTTACTTTCTTAGAAAAGAATCCTTAATTAAAGTGAAAGATATATCCAAATATATCAATAAAGGTATTGCAACGACGGAACGTTATATCAAATCTTTGAAAGAAAAGGGATTGGTGGTGTATGTGGGAGCCCGTAAAACAGGGGGTACTATAAAAAATAAGATGTTTAATATTAATAATGGATTGCATTCCATCTTATGTAAGGAATGAAAAAAACCGGAAGCAGCTTATCATTCACTGAAAAGTTACGATAGTTTTACCAAAAACTGCCTAAACAACCATTCGTTTAATATATATCAAACGAAAGGAACTCAATTGTCAAACGAAAAGAGCATATATGTGTTTTATTCGTTCAATATATATCAAACGCAAATTTGAATGGAAACTTTTTAGAAAAGAGTCCTGAGTTCATAATAAAAGATATATATGTATCAGTAAAAGTTATTCCGCGATAATAGCTTTTATAACCCGCTTTTCCATAATCAAGCACTGTATATAGTGCAAATATTGCTAAAGTTTGCTTTATATACAAAGCAAACTAGTTGTTTTTGTTAGATTTTTATTCTACTTTTATTAACTCTATCTTCTGAAAACAAAGGGTATTATCATCATAATTAGGATTTTTGAAATGACTGCAACTTATGTATAATCCATCTTCTCTAATAAAATATATAGTATATCATCATACAGAAAAGAATAGATAAAACTTTCTCCATATAAGATATTTTGTACAGCTCTATGCCTCAGATTTCCATTTTTAGAAAATCGCGTACATGTAACTGTTTGATACCTTTGTCGTTTGTACCGGCATTGAATTCATCCATGCTGATAACATATTTAGGGTAATGGTCTGGAATATTCATTAAATTACCGAATTCTCTTTCCCTCGTTTTTTCGTCAAGAATTAGATAAGCAACTTGTATGTATATGCGGCTTCCGTTTTTTATTCCAACAAAATCAATTTCATAATTGCCTTGCTGACCTACTTTTACGTCATAACCGGAGCATAGTAGATGTAAATACACTGCATTTTCCAATAGTTTCTGAATGTCTTTATTCAAATCGCAACCTCTGATTACATTCCGCAGTCCTAAGTCTTCAAAATAATATTTGTCTCCGATCTCAAAAATTTTTAGTCCATTGATATCCAGCCGGGATACTTTGTGTATAAAAAAGCGTTGAGTAATGGATTCAGATAGTTCAGAACCGTTTGGGTTGACAAGGTGGTGCGTTGGGATTTGAGGTATTTGGATATATTGGAAGCTGAAAATAGATTCCCTATATTATCGGCCAAGTATTCAACGAGGTCGTTCAAAAAATGAAACGTTCGAATGTTTTCACGGGCGACGACATCTTTCAGCAAGATGGTCGAATATACATTCCGTAAATATTCAAAAGCGTATGCTTCCTCCGTTCCTATTACTCTCCTCGAGATAGGGCATACCTCCGATTGTCAGGAATTTATAAAGACTTTGATTGTTGTCATCCAAATTGAAAAAACGAAGAAATTCTTCATATCCGAGGCTGTGGATAGGGAATTCAATGTATCTTCCGGCTAAATGTGTAGCTAGTTCTCCGGACAACATGGAGGCATTGCTTCCCGTACAGGTGATATCGCAAACACCTTCTGCCAGAAGACTTCTTAAAGCATATTCAAAGCGTTGTATTTCCTGTACTTCATCAATAAATAGAAAATTTTTTTTTTTACCTTCCTGCAAGTTTGAATGTGCGTACTGGTATAAGTCATCATCTGTTTGAATGAACTCATGAGGCTTCAGTTCCCGGTTTATATAAATGATATGCGAATCCGGAAAAGTATTTTCTATATAATCCATTAGCTGATACATAATATAGCTTTTCCCTACCCGGCGTTGTCCTACCAGGATTTTTATAATATCTTTCCCTAAAAAGGGCTTTATACGTTCTGTATAAAACAGGGCGTTTTATATATTCCCGTTTGAAGTGAGTTTTATCAATCATAATGGATGCTTTTTGCAAATATACCAATTTTGTCAATTATAATTGATAAAATGGATTTGAATTTGTGTTTTGTCAATTATAATTGATGAATTTGGAGAGGGCAGGTAACTGGTATAGGGATTTTTGATTATTCAATAATCCCATCCAAATCCAGATAACCGAATTGTATCTCATCATCCATGCACAGAATGATCCGATTATTTTCCCCCATCATAGCAGAAACTGGATATTTTATATTCAGTTTCCAGTGTTTGGATATAGTTGCCGTTGAGGTCGAAGACGAGTAGCTTGGTTGGGTAATAGGCATCCGTACGGTGGTCTCCTCCCGAATAACCTGCGATGATTTTTTGTTTCCACAGAAGACGGGTTGGCTGTAATGTGCTGTTTGCGTTGTTTCTTTTTTCCCATTTAGGGCCGTATATATTGTATTTTAAATTTCCGTTCAAGTCACAAATAGTCATTAGGTCGTAACGGGAATAACATTCGACATATAATCCATATTCAGGGGAGACATCTGCTGTGATACGCTTCTTTTTTATATCAGGGTGTTCGTATTTCATTGGCCGGATTTCTCCTGTCTGCATGTTCCATTTGGCAACGAGCGATTTAAAATCATTAGTGCCTATAGGCTCTATGATACGTCCGATACATAATGTGTCGTTTATATATCGGTATGTATCAGGAAATAACCCGATTTTTATATCGGTTTTTATATTCGAGATATAGAATGGATTTGCCAGAACGCTGTCCAGGTTATAACTGAATATCTTTTTTCCGTTTGCCATGATCCGAGACATAAAATGTACGCTGGGCTTCGTCGATACCTACATGTCCCGGATGGTAATTTCACCAGGACCTTGTCCTTTATAAGCTGTGCTGGTGATATAATGGAAGTCATTCTTGTCAAATAGATGAATAAAGCGGTCGTATGAACTGTGATCGACTATAATTAGATATTTGTCGATAAGATAAGGTCGGGTAACCCGTCCAATCAGTACATCTTCGATCATTATCTCTTTTTACCTTATCTTTTTACAGTGATTGCATTATCCCGTCTCTTCTGGTATATTTCCGTATCTGCGTTTGAGGTGCAACTCAAACATAGTACGATCAATAATGAGAGGGAGACCTTATAGGGAGAATTAAATAAACAAGCGGCTGTGTTCATAACTGTTCTATTATTTTTTTAGTTTATAGAGTACTAAAATAGGATTATTAAATTCGTCCATGTTTTTGTAATGTCCTATATTTAATTTGTTTATGTATTCAGGAGAGATTCGGGCGAGTTCGATTTGTAGCCAACTAGCTTCGATAGGCATGATGAGTTGTTCACCCCAGGAGGCATAGGCACCCCAAATTTACCGGATGTTCCTCCCCAGAAATAATACCCTCCTAACGGGGAGTGGCAAAAATCTTCTGCATTACAATAGACTGTGTCATTCAGTAGGTCAAAATTTTTTTGTTTCTAAATATTCACCGGTAAGAGAGTAGGTCAATATTTTTTTTGAAATCCAGCAGTTCTATGTTGTCTTTATTTATTATATAATCGTTTATTTCGAGGTATTCTCCGGGACCTTCTCCCTGACTTCCAATTTGGTATTTGAATTTACCGTTTTTTTCAAAGACTAATAACTGTTTTCTGTTATTGTTGATATAAATGAGCGAGTCTGCTATCTTAATAGTAAAAATATAGGAGATCAAACATTCTTCTCTGGTCTCCAGAGGGATAAATGTTATGTCGGAAAAACAGAATCAAGATGAGAAATATTGCTTAAGTCTTCCGGAATGTTAATAATATACGTTTTATCGGACAGTGCATCTGCCTGATTAGCATTTTCTCCACAAGATAGGACAGTGCATAGGATTCCTAACAGAAAAATACTTTTGAGATATTGCTTTTTCATACAAGTCCCGATTTAGAATGTTTGATCTCGTAAATATAGATATAATTTACGAAGCGTTCGTAGTTTTGACGGGGAATTCTGATTTTTTAAGAACTGTTTTTGAATTTATGATATGGTTCAGAATTTATCAGATATGAATGTTGTGCGTTGGTAGGGGCGGTTTGTGAACCGCCTTTACGATGTTAATGTAAGCCTGTAAGGCTTTAACAAACCAGCCCAGGGTTAGAACCCTGGGTTTATGAAAAACCCGCTCCTGCTTTTCCGCCCTGTAGGGGCGGGACAAGATAAATATCAGCCCTTTCAATCTTGTCACACCCCTACAGGGTGCCTCAGAAAGAGAAGGATTCAAAGGGAACCCAGGGTTAAAACCCTGGGCTAATTTGTTACAGGCCTACAGCCTGAAGACACTGTCACTAATTGGTTCATCCTATAATTAGCAGATAGCTCAATTATTTCTATCATTTGAATCAAATAATCTTCTTCTGCGGTTGGATTAAATAAAATATTTCCTACATTTGTCCTGTTACCTATTATCGGGTAATAAAACAACTAAAACTATTGACTTATGGAAAAGTATGTGAACATCATGCTCGACAAGGCTTTCAAGACCGTATTTGGTGAAAAGCAAGTAGCAATCGATTTTATTAATGCCACGCTCGAGGGCGAACGTCAGGTGAAAGACCTGACCTATCTCGATAAAGAAATCCAACCCGAAGTAATAGAACAGCGCACGGTGATCTTCGATCTCCTTTGCGAAGATGCGGACGGGAGCAAATTTGTACTCGAAACAGAATTGTCCCCAACATTATTTCTTTAACCGCGGATTTTATTACATTTGTCGAATGATCTCCCGTCAGGGAGAGAGCGGAGCAGACTGGATGTATAGCTTGCTTCCGGTATATGGCATCTACCTGTTGAACTTTAGTCTGCCTGAATTTCAGAGTTGGCGCACCGATGTGGTGCTGCAAATGAGGCGACAGGTAAAACTTTTGGCGAGGTCAAACTGAAACAGATTTATCTGTCGTTCGATCTGTTCAATCTAAGAGAAGAGGAATGCAAAACGCCTCTTGAAAATATGGTTTATATATTGAAGAATATGAATTTATTTGATATGTCTCCGTTTAAGGAGAAAAATGATGCTTTCAAACGCCTGCTCGACGTAGCAAACCTGAATGCAATGACTCCTCACGAACGGGCAGTTTACGATGAGAACCTGAAGATTTATCGCGACTGGCGCAATACGCTGGAATATGCGGTGGACGAGGCTGAAATGAAAGGTTTGAAAAAGGAAAAGCAGCCGAACAACGCCAGATTGCTGCAAATTTTAAAAAGCAGGGGTTAATGTCGAAACAATCGCTCAATGTACCGGTCTGTCTGTCGAAGAAATAGATGAATTGTAGTTTATTTATGAGATATTGAATCAACAAAGTGTTCCGAATCCTCGGAACATTTTTGTTGATTTCTTGTTTTTAGTTATTATACAGTTAATTCCATACCCGTTGTTCCGGTAATCCGGTCGAGTTCTTTTGGTTTTGGATATTATTATTTTGGTTAGGATGTATTTTTTATGCTGGATCCGTCGATGAGGGGATTGTCTATATTTTCAGTTTTGACTTCGATAACGTATTCGTAACCTTCCTCGTATTCGAAACCTTCGATCGGAGAGTACATAAACTCCCAGTTTTTGCTATCTCCGGTTTTTACCAGGTAACAGTTTATGGGACCTTCTCCTATTCCGATACGGGTTTCTGAGGCAATTGTCAGCAGTTCTGTCTGATCGTCTGTACAGGCTGTTAATGCTAAAAAAAAGAGTGTGAGCGCTAAAAATAGAATTTTGTTCATACGTTGAATTTGTTTGTTGATTGTTAAAGATGCTTCATTACTATTATAATGAAACCGGATAGCAAAAGTTGCATGAGGATAAAAAAAGATTTTTTTTCAGTTATTAATCCCTGCAAATTATCTATTTTTTGCACCCCGGTAATAGTATTGGAAAAATGAAGGCAAAAGGAACCGTTTTTCGGGATTGTTTCAGCAGTGAGCTATGGTGGTATCAATCCGTTGTGCGCATTACTTCTTTATGAAGTAGGGGTGAATGTCGATTCAGTGTTGTTCTATCGCTATGTGCTTGCGGCGGTGATTCTGGGGCTGATGATGATGGCGAAAGGAATCTCTTTCGGGGTGAATAAGACGGAACTGGCTTCGCTGGCCGTTCTAGGTGTTTTGTTTGCCATCTCTTCTCTTTCCCTGTTTTCCAGTTTTCATTATATGGATGCAGGTATTGCCTCCACAATCCTGTTTGTCTATCCGGTGATGGTGGCGGTGATCATGGCGGTGTTTTTCAAGGAGAAGGTTTCTTTATTGGTTGTTTTTTCCATTTTGCTGGCTTTTACCGGTATCGCGCTGCTCTGTCAGGGAGATGGAGGGCATGCGTTGAGTATGATCGGCATCCTGCTGGTTATGCTTTCCTCGCTGACCTATGCCGTTTATATAGTGACGGTTAACCGGTCCGTACTGAAAACGATGTCGCCGATAAAGCTGACCTTCTATGTCTTGCTGTTCTGTGCATTGACGATTATTGTACATTCAGACTTCGGCTCGGGACTGCAAATGCTGACGACTCCCTATATGTGGGGGAATCGCGATCGCTCTGGCTATCATTCCGACAGTAATATCCCTGGTGACGATGGCTCTGTCCGTTCATTATATAGGTTCTACCCCGACAGCTATATTAGGCGCTTTGGAGCCGGTGACAGCTGTTACGATCGGGGTTACCGTATTCGGGGGAGCACTCCCCCGGTTGATTGTCGGTATGTTTCTGGTGATTGTTGCGGTCACCCTGATTGTTGTCGGTAAATCGGTTCAGCAGTTGGTGCTTCGCCGGGTCTTTCACCGTTATTGAACGATATTTCCTTCCATGAAAACATTTTCGCAATCCTGTGTCTTTATCAGATTCGATATTTCGGCAGGAGTTGGCGACAGGAACAGGTTGTCCGTGATTTTTAATCCGTCGACTGATTTGGCGGAGATAGCGTTTGTGCCTGTCAATTGGAAACGGTTGTTCGTTATGGCGATGTTGCGGTGAACATAGCCTTCGTTGCGGTCGTTTTCCGGAGAAATGAGGATGACCGGTCCGCCGCATTCCATGAAATTGTTGTTGCGGATGGTTACATCGCGTACCATACCTGATTCGAACCAACTGCGGGCATCGTCGGCTATCAGGATACCACTCATTTGCATACGGAAGAAGGTGTTGTTCTCTATCAATACCTTGCGACGGGTGGAAACAAGGATTCCGCGTGTCGGTATGCGGGCAAAATAGTTATTGCGAATGAGGACTTCCGGTGTATAGGTTACGTTTTCAACGACCAGTTCTTTTTTTATCCCGGATCGTTTGAGGGATATTCCTGTCGAGGGTTATGAGTATTTCCCGTTCGTTTTTCATTTTCCGCCTTTTTTACCTTTGCCGGTGCAAGGCTCATCAGCGAATGGGCATCGATAAATTCGATCTGGTTGCCGGGAAGGAACGATTGGAAGCCATATGTCTGCGGGTGCATGTATTTTACTGATACCTGGTTGGGGGGCCGGGTAGCCAGGTGACAGCCAGGTGGGTTCCGTGTATATTTGATTGGATCGTCGTGTGCTCCGAGGAAACGGGAGTTTTCAATCGTGATCTTACCTTTGCAGCCTGACATCTGTACGAAATCGGCAAAACCGGCACAGGTACGTCCGCTTCCAGCTTCCGGTTCGAATGTCAGATTCCGGTAAGTGATATTTTCTGTCATTTGCCCGACAATGCCGAAGTTACCCCAGGAATGACAGATGTACCCCTTCCAAAGTGACGTTTTTTACTATATTGGATAAGTCCGCAAGCCTGGTCACGGATACCGTCACGCATCTGGAATACCGTACCTTGTTTGGCCTGTGGCGGGGTGTCATATACGAAACGGAGCAGGTTGGTGTCCAGCTCTATTGCCTTGCGAAGGCCGGAAAGCGGCGACCAGCTACGCCAGGTTATATCTTTTTCTTTGTCATAGCTTTGAGCGATACCTCCGGATAGTTCCCAGTTGTCACCGACAAAAGCAAAATGTCCGTCTTTGACGGTGTAGCGTGATTGCGGGTGGATGCGTACGGTCATAAAGTTTTCGCCCACTTCCGTAACGGTCAGTTCCGGGACGGTGGGGTCGGAAGCTGTAACGGTAAAGTCCCGTAAAGTGATATTTTCGCACTGGTCGATTACGAAGCTGGTCATTTCGCCATGGGTGACGAAACGGGCTCCCTGACCGTCTATTGTCACGTTTTTCAGGTCTTTCAACCACAAACCGATATGTTTTTGTCTGATCGGGGTTTTCCTTTTTTCGGAGGCTGTATTGGAGATATGGTAAAGGATCTGTGACGAACTTTCGCGGTGTAGGTTATAATCTGCATTTTGCAGTTTGATGACAACCGCTTTCCCGTTATAACTCCGGGCCTGTTCGATTGCAGCCTGGATTTTCTTTGTCATATCTCCGTTTTCCGGGGCAATCCGGATTACATGTTGTGCATTTTGCTATGAATCCCGAAAAGAGACATAGTGCAATAAGGATCGTTTTTTTCATGGTGTAATTAAGAATTTAGAATAATAAATTGGCGCAAAAGTAAGAAATAATGCGTCAATATTGTCGGATTACTGCCGGTTTTACGAATAGAACATTATTTGAAATAGTATTTTACCAGACAGAGATTATCGTCTTCCTGTAAGTTTTTTTACTTTACTGAACTCTTCCGGCGAAAGAATATTATGCAATGTCCCGATCTCCTCCGGTGAAACGATGCTGATCATATATTCATCGGTGAAAAAGACTTGTTTTCTTGATCTTTGCGCCTCCTTCCAACGTGTCGAAAACAAAGGATTTTCCATCTTTTTTGCGGTAGAAAACATTACGCCATTTATCTATGTTCCAGGTGTTCAGTACTGTGTAATAATAGTCTTTGTTTTGAAACTGCCGGAAGAAAAAGTAGGGAACTTCGTGTGAGTCTACCAATTGAGGAAATACATTGGGATCTTCTTTTTATTCTTTCCTTAAAGGGTTCAAGGTTGATATTGCCGGAACCGAAGTCCCATTTATATGCTAATTCTACGGCCTCTTTCGTGAACCGGTATACCTCATTGGAATATTGAGTGGAAAAGTAATTTTCATTATTATATTTGTAAAAAACATCGATGCACATGTTGGTCATAAAATTGTCGTCTGTCGTTTTCCAGAAACCGCCGGCTATTTCCTCTGTGTTTGTATCATAGAATGTGATTAAGTTTTCTGTCGGATCGCCCGCTGTTGTCAGAGTCCAGTAAGCAATCAGCCCTTTGTCGATTTCTATCATATCCGTCTGTCCTCCGCCTCCTGGCAGCAGGTGCCTTTTTATGAATTGCCCGTCTGTTGTATAAGTGTGTATGGCTCCCATCGGACTTAACATATGAATAAGGTTCTCTTCCGAATTGACAATGACTTCATAGATCATATTATATTCACCCGGACCGTTACCGGTCTTGTCTATTTTAGATAGAAATTTTGCCTTGTTTATCAAAAACAGAAAAGTATGCCCATCTCCCTGTCATCATCGAGAATATAATATTTGTTACCAGCTTCGATCACTCGTCCGATCGTTTTGAGCAGGCATTGTTCGTTTGTTTCCAAAGGGATCACTTCTATCTTTTTTGAACAGGGTGGAGGCTGCCAGATCTTTGGGAGAGTTCTACCTGCAAAATTTTCTGTTCCGTTTTGCTGTTTTTGTTTGTTACAAGAGAGTAGTAACATACAGAGAAGTGATATGAAAAAGTATTTATTCATGGCAGTACTTGATTTTATTCATTGGGCTAATGTAAGTAATATTTTTTATTTTTGTATTCAAACACGGGGTTATTATGGAAGAGAAGAAAACAGGTCTTTGGAAGGCTTTTAAAAATAAGATAAATACCTTTCTTCACAATAAAAAGAGTTGAAGGAGAAATTGTATGTGATCATTTTTGAATCGGATACACCGAAAGGGAAATTCGATTCGATGTCTTTCTTGATCGGTTTTTATCATTATGAGTGTTCTGGTGGTCATCCTGGAGAGTGTGGTCACTTTTTCCGATCATTTCAGGCTGGCGCTTCAGATACTGGAGTATGTGTTCACTGCTTTTTTTACTTTCGAATATCTGGTGCGTATTTATTGTTCGCCGAAGCCGAAGAAATATATTTTCAGCTTTTTCGGTATTGTCGATTTGCTGGCAACCTTGCCGTTGTATCTGGGATTCCTTTTTTACCAGTGCACGTTATTTACTTATTATCCGGACATTCCGCCTGATCCGTGTCTTTCGTGTGTTTAAGCTGTTTAACTTTCTGGAGGAGGGGAATTTACTGTTGGTGTCCCTGCGGTTGAGCAGCCGGAAGATTTTTGTTTTCTTCTTTTTGTACTGATCCTGGTGACTTCGATCGGTACGATCATGTTTATGGTGGAAGGTACGCAACCCGATACTCAATTCAATAATATTCCCAACTGTATTTACTGGGCGATTGTAACCATGACGACCGTGGGATATGGAGATATAACCCCAGTGACTCCTGTCGGCCGTTTTATCTCGGCTTGTGTGTGATGCTGATCGGTTATACGATCATTGCTGTACCTACGGGTATCGTTTCTGCCACGATGATCAAGGAACACCGGAGGCGGAGCGAATTGAGATGCCCCCCATTGTTTCCGCACTGGACACGAGGAAGAAGCTAAATACTGTAAATACTGTGGTGGAAAGTTAGATGAGTTTTCATGATTTTTCCTATATTTCCTCTATAAATAAACAAACGTGAGTTCGAAATAAGTACCATAACCTTCCTCAGAATAACAGTCAAGCCATGTTTAATAACATGTATGTGTAAAAAATATAACAAAAAGTTTGTATTAAAGAAAAATAAACCTGTCCTTTGACGAAAAGATTTTAACTATGAAAAACACAAAGAGATAACATTGCCACAGTCTTGACTATGAAATGTATGATCTTTGGGAGGGAGTCTGTATAAGGGTCCCTTTTTTTCTTATTATTTTCTGTGTAATAAAGTTACACTAACCTTATTTCGAACTCCCGTTAAAATAAGATCACTTTGTAGCTGTCCCTACATTTTGTCTATGTAGAGAGTGATAAATAATTTCCTCTTCGAGCTTGTTTGTCTCAGACGCAATTCCTTGCCAGAGCGTGCCTGTATACCAGTTTGCAAAAACGGGGTTTACTCCACCACAAATATAAGGGTCTTGGAACGCTCATTAAGAAGCAACCATTAATTCACCAATGGCATATAAGGTTGCTTTTTAGCTAATAAATTCAAATAACAACGAGTAGCTTTCGAGCATTTGCCATTAAAAGCCTTGTTGTGATTCATTCTCTTTTTCAAGGTATGATATCTGCTATAAAATTTAGATGTTTGAGTCCTGCAGGCTCCCCATGCACATTGTGTAAGCATAACACGTAAATACTTGTTTCCATGTAAAGTCTTTCTTCCTTTGATCTTTCCTGCACTTTGATCATTTCGCGGTTCTTAATCCAGCCCAGCCAACTAAAGCTGATGCTGTTAGAAAGGCTTTCATGTCAACACCGATTTCTGCTATGATTCTCATAGCGCTTTCCTCTTTATCCCAGGAGCTGTTTGAAGGATTTCCAGTTCCTCGGCATAATGTCCCTCGCAAATTATTCGCATTTTCTCTTTACACTCAAGAAGCTGACGATCATAAAGTTCCACTTCTTCCAAACTCATTTTAAGCATGTCTCTGTCTGATGAAGATACAATACCAGTCAAAGACGACTTAATAACCTCATGACAATGTTTATTACGAATACGCTTGTGAACCAACAGAGCTAATACTTCAGAATCAGTTTCACCACAGATTAATGCATTGACCACCTTACGCATGGATTTACAACCAATATCAGAAACATAATTACTCAAACGAATATTGCAACGTTGCAACGTTAGATCGATAGCAGATTCAGCTTGCTGTTTGCGACGAGTCAAATGGAAGATACGACGACTGTACTGAACGTAATTCCTGTATTTTTTGAATCAGGGATATAACTTCCCTTAATTAGCTCTTTCTGAAGAACAGTCGCAATCCATTGGGCATCTTTAATATCAGTTTTACGACCAGGGAGTTGACGGATGAAATAAGGGTTAACCAATTTAACATCAAAATCGCATTCCAAAATGCGCCAAATAGGAACCCAATAAATACTGGTGCTTTCCATTGCAACTTTACCAACACCATGAGAGACTAAAGTGTCACGAAGGCGATCCAGTTCCGGTGTTAAAGTTCCAAACACATCTTCAATTTTCTCACCGTTTGCTGTGAGAATACACATAAAAGACACTATCTTTATGCACATCAAGACCACAAACTCTGTCCATAAGATATAGTTTTTTTGTATTACAACTTTAAAATAACGAAAGTCGGTGGAATAACAGCAGGGAGTGGTCTTTATTTTTATTAGACGCGCTTATAAATCTCAATTTTTATGTAAGTTTGCGCTTTAAGAAGGGGGAAGGAATATGAAAAAAGTATCTATGAAAACACTACTGGCTACTATTGTGGTCGCATTATTTATTACACTGTTTTTTGTTGGCGGAGCGTATTGCCTATATACTCAGGTGGCAGATCCGGCTTTGTTTATCGTCGCTTTAGGGATTGCCTGGGCGGTTTCGTTATGGCTGTTATTGTCTACTGTTTTCAGTAAAAGACGGAAAGTATCCGTTTCTTTTTCATTTTCATGACAGGAGTCTGTTAGTCTTTTGATCCGCTGTTAATATCTTTCCAGGTATCTTTTACAACATACCATATTACACATACGATCATAACCAGCATGATCGCACTGCCGCCTACACTGATAATTGTTTTTTATATATTGATCCATTTTTTCCGGTGTTAGATTTATAAATGCTGTTATTTGATTGGCTAAAGATAGGAATAAGAATATTAATAATTTGAGTTTTGTCGAAAGAATGATGCTGTGTCCGGTAAATTTACGTTTTATATCGTATGATATTATCTGTTCTTAAATAATATCTATATTTGCGATATGATAGAGGTCGATCGGGAATCTGAATATCTGGAAAAATTGGGGCAGGGGGGATCATAAGTCCTTCGATGCCTTGTTTATGTTGTACCATCCGCGGGTAAAGAACTTTCTCAAAGGTTTCATTAAGGATGAGGAAGAGGCGTGCGATATGGCGCAGGATATTTTCTTCAAGGTTTGGACAAATCGGGAAAGCATTTCTAAGGTCAGTTCCCTGAAAGCCTATTTATTTCGTATGGCTCGTAATATGGTCTACGATTATTATGAACACAGTCTTGTAAAAAGAATCTTACGAACAGAAACTACAATCTTCATCCTCTGCTTATACCGACCTGATAGAAGAGGATATCTATGCAAAAAGAATTATCGATACTGATCGATATTGCTATCGAACAAATGCCGGAGCAACGCCGGCGTATTTTTAAGATGAGCCGGAAAGAAGGGTTATCGAATGAAGAAATTTCACAGAAGTTGCAAATTAATAAACGGACTGTTGAAAACCATGTAAGTCAGGCGTTGGCTGATCTTCGCGAAGTCGTGCGCGGCACTTTTTTATTACTTTTTTAAAAAATCCCTTTTTGACCGTGTGTGCTTGCTCTTTGTCTCGTCTTCAATATAAACAGGGGATAAAATGGCGAATAAAACGATACATACATTAATCACTAAATTCTTCGGAAATGATCTTCCGGATGCAATCCAGATGTCTTTCCGGAAGTGGTTTGTCAGTGGAACCCATCAGCAGGAAAAGGAAGAGGCTATGCGGGAACTTTGGGAACAGGTTCCGGCAGAAGCAGACGGTCGGACTGTACAGGAACTGGACAGGTTACACCATCGTATGGAAGCAGTTGCCCGTCCGGTAGCCAGGCGATCTATGTATCAGCAGGCTCTTCGAGTTGCCGCCATATTACTGTTACCTCTGATCGGTGCTGCCAGTGCCTGGCATTTGTGATGCAGGGCGAGCCGAATGTTATAGAGCCGGAATGGACGGAATGTTTTGTGCCGAACGGCGAGAAAAGCAAATTACTTTATCGGATGGTTCTGTGGTATGGCTGAATTCTGGATCGCTACTGGTATATGCCGCAAAGTTTGAAGGTAACAAACGTGCTATTTACCTGAATGGGGAAGCGAGTTTTAATGTCGCTAAAGATCCGGAAAAACCTTTCATTGTAAAGACAAGCCATATGGATGTGGAGGCGCTGGGGACGGTATTTAATGTAGAGGCTTATTCGGATTCGGAGTTGACCGTAGCAACGTTGGAGGAAGGGAAGGTCCGTGTAAGTACCGACCTGACAGCGGATAAGCCGATCATTCTCCACCCGGATGAGCAGGTCGTATATAACAGTTTATTGCGGACCGTTTCCAAAGAAGTTGTCGATGCCGGCAAAGTCATGCAGTGGAAACACGGATATCTCACCTTCCAGGGGGCTTCGTTCGATTATATCGTGAAGACGATAGAAAGGCGTTTCGATGTGACGATCAATTATGAGACCGGCAAGTTTGCAGGACGTAGTTTCACAATGAAATTCCGGCCGGATGAAGGCTTGAACCAGGTACTGGATATTCTGAAAGAAATGGTGAACGGATTAAATTACAGGATTAAAGATAATGTGATATACATAAACTAAAAAACGGAGGATACATTATGAAAAAAAAGAACCCGGGAAGACGACGCCAATCAGCACTCCCCCGGATTTGAAATCGTGGTGAACACCAATTAATAAATCGCCTGAAACAGGTGGTAAATAATATAGTATTCAACTTTAAAATCTAATTTTACGAAGGTATGGAAATAAACCTGAAAAACACAATGGAATAAACTGAATAGTTTGTTCCGGGTAGCAATAATACTTTTTTTCTTTTCCTTTTTTTCGCAATTTACGGTTATATGGTCTCAGACCATAACGTTTTCCGAAAATAGTCTGACAATCAAAAAGCGTTTGCCGAGATCGAGAAACAGACAGACATGTCGGTTGACTATGATGAATCGGTTTTGAATATTCATAAGAAGATAGAGCTTGGAACTGGTAATAAAAATCTGGATGAAACATTAAATCAGATTTTACAGGGAACAAATTGCTCCTATGTAATTAAAAATAATCATATTGTTATTTCTGCCGAGAATAAAAAGCAGGAAAAGGAGAGTCTGGTGGTAACCGGGACAATCACAGATGAACATGGCGAACCGATTATCGGTGCGAATGTGATGGAAAGAGGAACAACAAATGGTTGTATCTCCGACATCGACGGCAATTATTCATTAAGCGTAAAAGGAAATTCGGTCCTTTTATTTTCCTATATCGGATATATATCCAAAGAAATAGCCGTGAATAACCAAAAGATGATAAATGTGAGATTGATGGAAGACACACAAAAAACTGGAGGAAGTGGTTGTCGTAGGTTATGGTGTTCAGAAAAAGGTAAATCTTACCGGTGCTGTTTCTGTTGTGAAAGGGGAAGAGATGACTAAACGTCCTGTTACCAATGCAACTTCCATGTTACAGGGGCAAGTTCCGGGTTTGCGTGTCGTAAACGGTTCCGGACAGTCGGGTAATAATAAAGTGAGTTTGCGGGTTCGCGGACAAGGCACGTATTCCGATGCTGGCTCCGATCCTCTGGTGCTGATCAACGGTGTTCCGGGAGATCTGTCAAATCTCGATCCGAATGCGATAGAAAGCATATCGGTATTGAAAGATGCCGCTTCTGCTGCTGTATATGGTGCGCGTGCGGCTAATGGTGTAGTATTGGTGACAACGAAAACGGGTATAAATAAAAAGACATCGATCAGTTATTCCGGAAACTTTGCTATTTATTCTCCGACACGTATGCTGAATGTCGTTACCAATTCCGTGGATTATATGAATTTATGGAATGAGGCTAAAGCGAATTCCGGTATTTCTTCGGGTTTGTATCCTCAGGACATTATTGACCAGTATAAAAAATGCTAAACCGGGTGATCCGGAATATCTAATTATGATTAGTTGGGAGAACATATCCACAGCACGTTCTCACATAATCACAATGTTGCTGTTTCCGGCGGATCGGATAAGATGTCATACAATGTATCTATGTATTATGCCGATGAAAAACGGAACAATGGACGGACACGGATATAAGAAGTATAATTTTACGGCAGATCTGCAGAGCCAGATAACCAAATGGATGAAATTCGGTTCGTATGTGGGATTTATGAGAGGGGACAGAAAACGTCCTTATGAGGGAGGCACAGATGGCAGCTTTACTTCTATTTTTGCACAGGCACCTACTTATGCACCTCAACGTTCCGACGGTTCTTGGGTGTACAAGGCTTATCCGTGGGAGAAAGTAATAACAAGAATGTGATTGCTTTGGTCGGTAATGATGCATTACGTAAAAATACGAGTTATGATGTGAATGCACAGGCCTGGTTGACAATAGATATTGTTAAAGGGTTGTCCTTGGCATACAAAGGGAGCGGTTCGCATGATCGCAGAGAAAGAGAGAAAGAATGGCGTCCGTTGGTAAAACTTTATAATTATCATTCCGGTGAATATATGAATGAACTGGATGATGGGTGCAAAAGGTCTGAATTCGAATGATTATCATACATTCTATACTTATCTGTATTCTTATTTGAAGTATGATGTGTCAACAAAGGACCAGAATCATAATTTCGGTTTGCAATTGGGTTATTCCCAAGAAACAAATGATTATGATTGGCTGAAGGGATATAGAAAAGATTTTCCGTTCCCGTTGACAGAGATTGATGCCGGTTCGAAAGAATTACAGGAGGCAGAAGGAAATCTAGAACAATGGTCGTTAATGGGTATTTTCGGACGTTTCAATTATAACTATAAAGAGCGTTATTTGTTTGAGGCTAACTTTCGTTATGATGGTTCTTCCCGCATTAATCCTGACGACAGATGGGGTATATTCCCCTTCTTTCTCTGCCGGTTGGAGAATGACAGAAGAACAGTTTATGCAGGATTTGCATTGGTCATGGTTGAATAGTTTGAAGATCAGGGCTTCCTGGGGACAGTTGGGTAATCAGAATATTGGTATATACCCTTATCAGGCAGTCATGGAAAATGAGGGAAACTATACATTTGATAATTCTTCTTTGTCGACCGGTTATGCACAAACCAAGTATGCAAACCGGAATATAACATGGGAGACAACTACCGTTACTGATATAGGTTTGGAGGCAACAGTATTCAATGGTCTTAATGTTACGCTTGACTGGTATAAAAAGAAAACAAAAAAAATATTCTCCGGATGCCCAGGTTACAGGGGCTTTAGGATTGGATGCACCTGTTATAAATAACGGTGAGATGGAGAATAAAGGCTTTGAAATTAATGCGCAGTATGTAAATAATATTAAAGGCGGTCTTTTTCAAGGGGTTAAATTATAATGTAGGTTTCTATTTTGATCGTAACAGAAACAAGGTGACAAAGTTTGGTACTGATGAAATATCCGGACATTATCTGCGTCAGGAAGGTTTGCCTTACAATTCTTATTATATGCTGGATTGTATTGGTATTTTTTTTAGGGATGAGGATGATGTGAAAAATTCACCCAAACAGTTTAATGATAATACATTGCCGGGCGATCTGAAATATCGTGATGCTAATAATGACGGTGTGATAGATAATGATGACCGTGTAGTGATTGACGGACGATTCCCTAAATTTGAGTATGCATTTAATTTGTCTGCCAGTTGGAAGGGATTTGACGTTTCTCTTCTGCTGCAAGGTGTTGAAGGAAAGAAACATTATGTTACGGATTGGGGATTACAGCCATTCCGTCAGGGTAGTGCTCCGACAATTGACTATGTAAAAATATCGCTGGACAGAGGATAATCCGGATAACGCAAAGTATCCGAGAATGTATTTTGATGATTTCGGCGGTAGCAAGAATACAAGGAAGAATTCTTACTTTTTGAAAGATGCTTCTTATTTGCGTCTCAAGAATCTGACAATAGGCTATACTATATTCCTGTAGAGTTGACAAGGAAAATGTTGGTTGAAAGGATACGTATATTCTTCTCCGGTGATAATCTGGCGACAATTACCAATTACCCAATTGGATCCGGAAAAGAGAAGAAGACGGTCGTTTTTTGTTGCTTATCCGCAAAATAAGATTTGTTCATTTGGTATTAACGTCCAATTTTAATTCGATATGGTTATGAAGAAAAGCTAAATATTATTTGCTGCTGGCATTAGTTGTTATCATGAGCGGATGTGATGATTTTCTGGAAAAGAATCCGCCGTCCAAACCTTCGGAGAATACATTCTGGAAACAAAAAAAGCGATTTGGATATGGCTCTGACCGCCTGTTACGGGACAATGACGAAATTTAGCCATGGTTATTTCTCATTCGGTACTCCTCAATGGGATAGCTTTGTTGATAATTGTCATAGTGTGGGTGAAGGAATCACTTTTGATGTATTCCAAGGAAATATAGACCCGTCGACTGTAGGCATAATTCAAGATGTATATAAAGGTTCGTATGTCGGGATTACCCGTATGAATTTATTTCTTTATCAATTGGACCGGTACGAAAATACCGACTTATCGGAAGCAGAGAGAGATTTTTATAAAGGACAAGTACTTTTCCTTAGAGCATTTTATTATTCATTCTTGTATAGATGTTACGGAGATGTACCTTTGATCCTTGAACCCCTCGATCTTGAAACACAATATCAGCCGAAAGTTGAAGCTGCAAAAATCTTAGAACAGATCTATTCGGATCTGGATGATGCCATTGGGCTGTTGCCGGACAATACCTATTTGGAATTACCCGGAAGAGTGACAAAAAGGTGCGGCTCTTGCTTTAAAGGTCAGAATTATGTTATATGACGCATATAATGACAACGGAAAAGCTGACATTGGAAAAATGGGAAATATACTGACTGTGGCTGAGCAAATAAAAGGCTATTCGTTAAGTAATGATTTTGAAAGCATTTTTCAGGGTGCAGGGCAGGAAACGAAATACAGAGATCATTTTCTCGACGAAATATCTGGCTCCCAATAATTGGCATACGAGTGATCTGTGGTTTGGCGCATGGTTACGTTGTGCTCCTTTGACAAACCTGGTGAGTGAATTTGAGGTTAAAGACGGTACCTCTTTTTCTACGGAAAATCCGTTATATAATCCGGAAAACCCGATCGAAAACCGAGATCCCCGTTTGGATATGTCCACTTTTTATCAGCAATTGGTTATGGGGAGATGTCGAACAGCCTGTTACGGGCGTTTTGCCGACCGGTTACGGACTGAAGAAATTTGTAACCCGTGACAAGACGCAGTATCCGATCGGGTATAATACGCGTAGTGATCAGGACTGGGTACATTTCAGATATGCCGAAATATTGCTGGCTATAGCGGAAGCAGAGAATGAAGTGAATGGGCCGACTCAGAAAGCGTATGATGCGATTAACAGTATCCGTGCCCGTAAAGGTGTTGATATGCCGCCGTTGCCGACAGGTTTGAAATCAGACACAGATGCGCGAAAAGATACGTCATGAAAGGCGGATAGAATTAGCATTTGAAGGGCATCGCTATTTTGATCTGAAACGATGGCGTATTATTGGAGAAATTATGAATAACTTTGACGAGCCGACATTGCCATTGTATAAATCTGTATTTGAAGATCGTTTTTATTTGTGGCCGATACCGCAGAGTGAGATCGACAAAAACAATGGCGTTTTTGGTTCAGAACCCGAATTACAAATAAAACAGTTCCTATGTTTAAAATCGGAAAAGACGGATAGCACGAGATAGCACTACAAAAGCTATACCATTTTAGTTAACTTTGTATTGTATCAAATTCATTATTAACTAATAACGATATAGCTTATGAAAACAGTACGAAGTAACGAATTAAATTTTGATGGACAAAACATTTATGTAGGAATTGATGTCCATTTGAAAAGTTGGTCAGTGGCTATACTGTCGGAGCATTCGGCTCTGAGGAGATTTAGCCAGAGCCCGGAACCGGAAGCCTTACACAAGTATTTGGCTAGTAATTATCCTTATCCCGGCGCAACTTATTTCTCGGTTTACGAAGCAGGTTTCTGCGGCTTCTGGATACATGAGAAATTAACGAGTTTAGGAATTAACAATATAGTTGTGAATCCTGCCGATGTTCCGACAATGAGCAAGGAGAAGCTGCGTAAGACCGATGCGGTGGATTGCAACAAACTTGCCCGTGAGTTACGTTCGGGTTCATTAGAAGGAATATATGTTCCGGGCACAGAAAGCCTGGAAATGCGCTCTTTGATAAGACTGAGAAACTTAATTGTAAAAGACAGCACACGTGCCAAAAACCGCATCAAGTCACTGCTACGTTTTCATGGCGTGGAGATTCCGGAAGAGTTTACCCGCTGCTCAATCGGCTGCTGGTCGAAGCGATTTCTGAATTGGCTACACTCTGTTGAGCTTTCTACGGCATACGGAAAGAAGACACTCGAACTTCACCTGGAACAGTTCGTCCGTTTTGCGCAGAATGTTATTGCAGGAAACCCGTGCCATCCGTGATATATCACGTACTGAACCTTTTGAGAAACCCATACGCTTGCTCACATCGGTTCCCGGCATAGGCATTACAACCGCTGCCACCTTGATGGTGGAGCTTGACGATATAGCCCGGTTTAGCAATGCGGAACATCTTGCATCCTTTATTGGTTTGATCCCCATGTGCCACTCCAGTGGTGACAATGATGCAGTTTGGGATATTACGGTTCGTCGGCACTTTATGCTTCGATGCCTGTTGGTTGAAGCTGCGTGGATTGCTATCCGTAAAGACCCGGCCATGACATTGGCTTACGGCGAATATCGTAAACGGATGAATCCCCAGAAATCGATTATTAAGATTGCCCGACGGTTGGTAAACCGAGTATATTTTGTACTTAAACATCAGAAGGAATATGTGCCATGTGTTGTCAAATGATATAAAATCCTATAAGGTAAAACAGCTTTCTTTTGAGAGAAATACTATCATATCATTGCGGCTTTGAAGTCCGCTCAAAATAGTTTGTAACTCTCATTAATGGTTTGACTGATAAAGGAACTTGCAGCCCCTCCAGTGGTGTCTGCTGTGGAAAGTTTGTTTTACCATAGGATTTTGGTTAGGTTTTCTTAGCCATATCAGACAGTATCAGTAATACAAAAAGAGAGGCAGATAACTGCCTCCCAAAGTAGCATTACTGCGTACCGTCAGGATGCTTATTGCTGGTAGGTTGCTCCTCAGCAGAGCCTACTTCCTCTTAACATCCTGATACAAAGATAAATTATAAAAGTTAATTAATAATGAATTATCCAACTTTGTTTGGATTTTAAATGGAAAGAGATATGAATAAGTTAATCAAAAATCGCGGGCTGCTTCTTTCTTTAGGCAGCCTGGCAGTCTTTAGCAGTTGTGCCCAACAACAGCCACAGGAAGCAAAGAAGCCGAATATCGTTTTCATCTTAGCGGATGATATGGGATATGGAGATGTTTTCTGCATTGAATGAAAATTCCAAGATAAAAACGACAAATATCGACCGGATTGCCAATGAAGGAGTTGTTTTTACAGATGCACATTCCAGTTCGTCTGTCAGCACACCTTCGCGTTATGGCGTGTTGACCGGACGTATAACTGGCGTTCCGATCTCAAATCCGGTGTATTGATGGGATACAATAAGGCTTTGATCGCTCCGGACCGCAGAACGATCGCTTCTGTGCTGAGGGATCAGGGGTACCAGACTGCCTGTATCGGTAAATGGCACCTCGGATGGGATTGGAATAATATAGAAGCAGGGCCGGATAGTGTGGATTTTAGCAAACCTATCTCCAACGGGCCTACGACAAGAGGTTTCGATTATTTTTACGGAATCATTGCTTCCCCTGGATATGGCTCCTTATGTTTATGTGGAAAATGATATGCCGACAGCTTTGCCTGACCGGGTGACTGTGAATGACGGTATGAAGTATTGGCGTAAGGGACCGGCGGCTTCCGATTTTGATCATGAACAGACATTACCTAATTTTTATCAACAGGGCGGTGGATTATATCCATGATAAATCAAAAGGAAGACAAGCCTTTCTATCTGTATCTCCGTTACCGGCTCCTCATACTCCGATCTTGCCGATCAAGGAGTACCAGGGTAAATCCGGTCTGAATCCTTTACGTGATTTTGTACTGATGGTGGATGATATGGTAGGCAAGGTAATGAAAGCATTGAAGGATGCCGGTGTTGATGATAAGACAATATTGGTATTCAGTACCGACAACGGTTGCAGTCCGCGGGCCAAGTTTGATGAACTACAGGAAAAAGGGGCATTATCCGAGTTATATTTATCGCGGGCATAAAGCCGACTTATTTGACGGCGGTCACCGTATCCCTTTGTGTTGTAAGATGGCCGGCACAGGTTAAACCTCATACGGTAAGCCAGACGGTCTGTCTGACTGATTTCTTTGCAACGTTTGCCGCTGTTGCCGATTATCAGTTGAAAGATTCTGAAGGTGAGGACAGCTACAATATCTTGCCTTTTGTTGTTGAATGAGAAAAGAAAGTAATGTTATCCGTGAGGCTACGGTTCATCATTCGATCAATGGTGATTTCACGATCCGTAAAGGAGAGTGGAAGCTATTGTTGTCTCCCAGTTCCGGTGGTTGGAGTTTTCCGAGACCAGGTACGGATGATGATGTTATCAAAACATTACCGTTGGTTCAGTTGTATAATATGAAGGATGATCCGGCAGAAACAAAGAATGTATATGCAGAACATCCTGAGATCGTGAAAGAGCTGAAGGAACTGATGATAAAATATGTCAGGGAAGGCCGTAGTACTCCGGGGGAGTCCCTCAGAAAAATGATGGTCCCGAAGTCTGGAAGCAACTAAGCTGGATAGAAGAATAATATTTTGAATCCTTGGAAAATCCCGGAAAACAGTTACTTTTGTTTTTTCGGGATTTTATTTATCTTTTGCGGATAAATTAATTTTCTGATAGTTTTTTAAGAGAAGAAGCCATAGATGAACAAAAAATGATCGATCCCGTCTCTTACTATCAGATTAAGTTGAACTCATTCATATTATATTAGTGGACGAAAGTCAAATAAAAGTGGCAGCAATTTTCTCTGGTGATGACGATTCGTTTTCCTGGATATATACGACTTATGCACGAAAACTATATCGGTATGGTCTTTGCTTTACATCGAATGAGGAAGTCGTGAGAGATAGTATACAAAAGATATTTTTGTGTATTTATATGACAACAGGACAAAATTAGAATTTTGTGATAATATCAAATATTATTTGTTTGGTGCTTTTTAAAAATAATTTAATCAAAGCTATTCATAAAGAATCTGTATCTGAAGACTTAGTAGAGGATATGCCTTTTTTTGATCGAACTGACGGTAGAAGACCAGTATATCCAGAATGAACAGTATGTGACTGAAAGTAAGAAGATTGAAAAACTTCTTTCGTTATTGACTTCCCGGCAAAGAGAAATTATTTATTATCGGTTTACTCAGGGAATGAGTATGGAAGAAATTTGTGGCTTGATGGACCTTAATTATCAATCTGCACAGAATTTGATTCAACGCTCATTGAAAAAAAGATGAGAACTTCTCAGATAGATATGAATTTGTTCTTGACTTTGCTACTTGCCCTGCAATAATTTTTATTTGCAGAAAAAACGTTTTTAGTGAGTATAAAAAGCTACCCTCTGGCTTTTACTATTAAACGGACAATTTTATGAATAAGAATTATACAGGATATAATGTTGAAGAACTGTTGAATGATGAATATTTTATTCAATGGTTGTTGGCTCCTGATGTTGAAAATGAAAGGTACTGGAATGAACTTCGGGAAAAAGTACCCGGAATTGAAGTTAGAGATAGATCAAGCCCGTACTCTTGTTATGCATTTACAACAGGATATGGAGAGTCCGGGCTTTTCGAAATCAGAGGATGAGATTGCTGGTATGGAATCAAATTAAAGTGAAGACTGATAAAAATAAAACCCGAAAGAAGAGATTCCGTATTTTCAGAATAGTAACTGGAGTTGCAGCAGTTATTTGTTTGTGTTTTCTTGCAGTCAGTAAGTTCTATATGAAAAGATAAACAGGATATAAATTATTGAGCGATAATAGAATCCACGGATCAAAGAAGTAGTCATACCGAAGATGTGGAATTGATTTTGTCGGAGAATAAAAAGATTGCAATTCCGGAGAAGGAAAGTCAGGTGGAATATAATCAGGATGGTGATATTAATGTTAATTCTCAAAAGCTGGAGAGTGTATCGAAAGAAAAAGATCATGCTGAAGCCTTTAATCAATTGATTGTCCCTTTGGGAAAACGTTCTTCTGTTACTTTCTCTGATGGAACAAAAATCTGGGTAAATTCAGGTTCAAAGGTCATTTATCCTGTGGTCTTTGAAAAGGAAAAGAGAAAATATTTATAGAGGGTGAAGTTTATTTGGATGTAACCTCTGATATAGATCGACCATTTGTTGTAAAAACACGAGAAATGGATGTAAAAGTATTAGGGACAAGTTTTAATGTTTCTGCCTATAAAAGTGATTTGAATTTGCAGGTAACTCTGGTTGAAGGTAAAGTCGAAGTAAAGACAAGCAATAACCATTCTGATATTTTTATCACCCAACCAACAGTTCGATTATGATACTAAAACAAATGAAGCGACAGTTCAATCTGTGGATGTAGATAACTATATTGCATGGAAAAACGGGTATTACCAATTTGAGAAACAGCCGTTGAATATTGTATTTAAGAAGTTATCCCGTAAGTATTATGGAGTTCAGATAGAATGGGATGAAGAGGTTGGAAAACGAACTTGTTATGGTAAACTTGATCTGAAAGAGGAATTAGGTGATGTGTTGAATAATTTGAAAGATGCGACTGCAATCCCGATGCAGTTCATTTATAATGATGATTGTATTAAAATTAGTATGAACCCTTAAAAAAAATAATTACTTATGGATCCTTAAATCTACAATTAAAATAGAGCCGAACAATACTCCCAATATTATCCGGCTCTCTAAAAATTAGTCTGTTAATAACAATACTAACTTAAATCATTTACAAAGTTATGAATTTAAAAAGTGAAGTTCGGTGATAAAAACACTGAACAAGTGAAATTTTTTTGCGAATAATGAGAGCCATCGTGTTATTCTTGTTTCTTGGTATAGGCATGAGTTTTGCTTCTAATTCTTATTCCCAAGAGACTCTTTTTGTCGATTAGTGCTGAAAATAAAACCGTGAAAGATGTTTTCAAACAAATAGAAAGCAGTAGCGAGTTTATAATAATCTTCTGTATGGCAGATGTAGTCGATTTAGATAGAAAGGTAAGTCTGAATTTGAAGGTCAGAATATTGAAACGATTCTAAATTTTATTTTCAGAGGTACGGATAATACTTTCAAAATAGAAGATCGACAGGTCATTATAACAAAAAGACGAGTAATCAGCAATCTCCGTCAGTATTACAGCAAAAATATAAAATAAAAGTGACTGGTGTGGTAACGGATACCAATGGCGAATCGGTTATTGGTGCTTCTATTGTTGAAAAAAGGTACGACAAATGGTATAACAACAGATATTGACGGACGTTATGAGATTAATGTTTCGAATAAGAATGCAGTGTTAACTATTTCATATTTGGGGTATGTGCCTCAAGATGTGAAAAGTTGAGGGAAGACGAAATATAAATGTTCAGCTTTTTGAAGATTCAAAAGCATTGGAAGAGGTCGTGGTTATTGGTTACGGTCAGCAGAAAAAAAGTAGTGTTGTTAGTTCTATCAATACCATTACGAGTGCGGAACTAAAAGTACCAAGCAGGAATTTGACAAACAACTTGGCCGGCCAAGTTGCGGGCCTGATCGCCGTGCAGCGATCAGGCGAGCCTGGCTATGATAATTCTGAATTTTGGAGTTCGAGGTGTTAGCACATTTGCTGGTTCGCAGAGTCCGTTAGTCTTGGTGGATGGTGTTCCTCGAGC
>VOFJ01002625.1_pt1 | contig 29729 bp, 42 predicted proteins | sample 5384081 | NCBI WGS metagenome assembly VOFJ01 (sample SAMN12384729, study PRJNA508395) | human gut metagenome | isolation source: healthy gut I | host: Homo sapiens | reverse complement strand
AATACCTTTTTCATTTCAAATTCTTATTATCAATTATTTCTTAACTTATTTGGGTATCGATTATCAACTCCTAAACATGCAAACTTCAACCCCTGGTTGGTTCTCAGTGGAACATTCACCTAACCAACCATTTTCCTGATTGACACCGGTATATATTCTTATGAAATCAATTCCCGGCAAATGTACCTTCTGACCTTTGAATTTACTGCCCAATCTATATCAATAGCAGACTCATCTTTAGTGTTCACCTCATTATCAGCATAACCATAACGGAATTTATACAAAACAAAATAATTACCTTGTCCACTTTCATCAACAGCATTTTGAGGGTAAACAGTCCCTTTAAATGTTATCTTATCTTCTTTTATCCATTCCGGAAAATAACACTGATTATGAAATGTATTTTTTCACTTTATATCCCTGAATTTCCTCGGTTATCTTCCCACCGGATATATTTCTCTCTTTCTTCCGAAGTTTCCCGGTTCTTTTCGGACGATAATAAGTGATTTCATGGTTTCGATAAAGTCTCCACATCCATTTCCCTGCAGCTACTTTGCCTGCTACCATAATTCCAGTGCAGCGTCTTCATGAGCACTACCGGCAATCTCCTTACCATTCGTCCTCATCCGGCATACCATTCTGATTTTTATCATAAGCTACCATGATCACTCCCGCTCACAAACTTCCTCCCTCCGGTGCATTCTGAGTCCGATTAGCCGCAGAATAAAAAGCATTGCCAAGTACCTGAAATCGCTTTTCCGGTAACATTAGTTATTGTATGATCAAAACCTACTACGACATATCCTCCAATCCTCCTAAAGAAATCATCCCCTTTATTGTTACCGATAGCTGCCAATACTTTTCGTTCATAACCTCTTGTGTGTTCTCCTTCGTCATATGCCGGCAACGCATTAGTAAATTGTCCCACGGCCGGAACAAAATCAAGAACTTTAGTGATATAAGCCGTTGCTCCTTCAGGAGCCGGTTCGATATTATCAAAAGTTACTGTGACCGCAAAAAGATAATCAATGATTCTCACCTTTGTGACGCACGTAAAATCAGTTCGTATTCTCCTACCTCCTCAAACATATACTCCAAATCTTTTGTCCGGGCAATTTCACTGCCGTCCAGCAACCATAAATAAGAGATCCCTTCATCCGACTCACTTTCAACCCCGTACCTTCAACAGTTGATCAACAACAACCGCAAAGCCACCTCCGGTTTGCGACACACACGGATGTCTTCCCTTTTTTTCAGTAGGTAAGGCCCGAAACATCTTCTCCATCATTACATCCTGTGAATACAGTTCCTACAAACAAAGAAACTGCAATGACTAATGCTAGTCTTAAAATTTTCCTGTCCATTTTTATTCATTATTAGTTATTGAAATGTTTTCGTTGTAAAAGCAAAATGAGCCGGTATATCCCCCGCCCTGACTTTCCATCTTTCTTTCCTTCAGGACTGAAACAGTAGAGATAACTGGGTACAACATAACTTTTTGCATCCGTTACAAATATTTCTTTGGTCTCGAGCTATCCCATACGGAATTGTTATTTCTGTTTCAGTTCCATCAGTAATAAAATTGCGGGATACTATTTTATTTTGTTTCACGTCATAGAGGGCGTGTAAGTAATAGTATTACTTTCCGTCACATAACTCCATTCTACACTTTGTCATGTAAAATCGAATCTCCACTCAAACACATTTCACTGGCAGCAGTACTCCCAAATTTCCTGTCACACGATCTGTCTGAGTATCTATAATAAAAACATCCGATCCCGTTCCATAATAATCTCCTCTCGAACTCACATATATACGGCCGTATCTATCCAGTTTCATACGGTGAAGATTTATAGCTACATCAATTGTTTTAATAACTTGAAAAGTCTTCAAGTCAATCACCGATACCGTCCGGTCATAATCCGGTAAACGATAACCGCCGGAATTGGCAACATAAAGTTTTCCATCTTTATTACCATTTCTTCCGGTTGATAGCCGACTACCACTTCACGGGTTACAGCCAAACTTGTCGTATCCACTTCAACCACTTTTCCCGGACGCGCATTGGGATCTATTCCGACAGGGCCTGCATAAGAACTTACATAAGCCTTTCCATCATTAAAAGTGATATACCGGCAATTTGTCACATTTATTTGCCCCAGATGTTGTGCCGTTTCCACATCCATCACCTCTATAAAATTCGAGCAATTGATTACGGCATACAGCTTATCTCCATAAATCTGCAAATCATTTCCAACATCCCCCAGTTCTTTCACTACGGACGGATTCCGCTCGGCATAAATATTACGATGATACTTACCGGTAGTGCTGTCATAAAAATCAAGCGTACACTTATTACTTCCCATATTTCCTTCATTGAGAAGATACATTCCTTTAATACTGACGCCCCTAAAGGATCCTTGCCAACATCTATCTCGTCAGAAGGTAGAACCGGAAGCTCGCCCCGACAAGCCAGTAAACAACAGCCTGTTAATATACCAAGCAAGACACGCGAAAGAATATTATTCACAATCATATCGTTAAGTTTAAAATGAATTTAAAAAAGTTAGTTCCGGGCATCGGATAAGACCTCACCACCTCATATTGTTGATTAAAAATATTGTTTACTTCCAAGGTCAACTTGAAATCATACTTTCTCCAACTGAATTTCTTTGCCAAAGAAAAATCACTTGTATACCAAGGAAGACGATAATTCTCCGGAGTATTAGGCCGAAACGTCATAGCGCTCTCCCCGTATATATAAAGCTATAATTCAATTCCCATGATTTATATCCGGCATTTAATATAGCCGAGCCACTATGCCAGGGAATATACGATATTTGCCCCCCATACGTATCTTTATCCGACTTATCAGTAAAATCCTGTGCCTTCTGATACGTATATGATAACCGGCTGTCAAATACCCAATCGTTACCAAACTTCCAAAGTCCTTGCAAAACGACATCCACTCCTTTTATTTTAACAAGTCCCATATTAATCATTGTCCAACGAAAGAAATTATTGGTGGGAGTAGCTATTATTTTATTTTCCACCTCATTATAATACGCATCCAATTGCACATTCAGTGCTTGCAGCCAGGTTCCGGAAGATAATTTCTGATAAGTGAATCCTACGTTATACTGATTAGTATACTCAGGTTTCAGCTTTATATTCCCTATAAATGTATAATACAAATCGTTCAAAGTCGGCATACGAAATATCCGTTTGTAAAAAGCACGCAGACTTAAATCAATATTCTTGAAAGGTTTATAGGAAGTGATAACGGTAGGAGTAAATTCCATTTTATTCCCGGCCGAAGTAGTATCTGAAGCTACGTTCTCATTTACAAAAAGTTCCCAAGACACTGGCCTGCAACTTAAAACGCTCAAAATGTAAAGAGGTAGCTGCCGCTACCAACGCCGTATTTCTCCGGGGATAAGGAAAATCAGTCAAATTAGCGTTCAGTTTATTCCATTGGTAGTCCGCTGAAATATTTATATCCCAAAAAGGAAAAAAGAGTAACCCTGTTAGCCATTGACAAGTAAACTTCCTGTTGGCGATATGTATTATTTACATACATGGTAGCCTCCTCCTTTTGGGGATCTGCCAGATAATGCAGATAATCATACGCGTATTTGGCATTCAACAACAGACTGTACACATCACCGAAATCTTTTTTGAAAGAAGATTGGAAAAAAAATTTGTATCCCATTGGCGATCCTCATGTGAGAAACGATTCCGCACAACAGCACCGGGATATCCACGTTCTGAATTATAAAAATAAGCTTTCGTACGCCAGTAACCACTTTTTATCTTGCCATATAAGCCGCCCTCAGCACGTAATGCATTGACATCCCCATTACGGCGTACTGCCGTAGTATCATATCCTCCATCCACCGCATAAAAGTAAATTTATACTTTCCGGTTGTATACATATATTCAGTACTAAGTGACGCACTCACATTCTCACTCAGTTTCTGTTCCCAAAGCAAAGAAGGATTGACAACTCCGAAAGAACCCGTCTTAAAAGTCGCTTTCACATGATAAGCCCTATCCTCCCGAAAAACGGGTGTTCTCGACTGGAGATAAATAGAACCTGCAGAACCAAAATCTTTCGCCGGTTGGAAAATGGCACTTTTCTTGACCATTATATAAAGTGACAGCTTCCATATTATCCAAAGAGAAACGTCCCAAATCAATCACTCCATTCTGCGCATTACCCAGTTCAATACCGTCATAAAACACTCCCACATGATTCGTTCCCATACTTCGGATATTAACGGTCTTCAGCCCGCCTATTCCACCATAATCTTTTTATTTGTACTCGGAAAAATAACGTATAGCGTCCGCTACCGAATGTGCAGCCAGTTTCTCCAACTTATCCCCTGATAAAGATTGCACCGGAATTACCTCCTTATTAATTCTGGCAGTAACCACTACTTCATTAAGATGATGCAAACTGTCCAGTTTGCTTTGTGCTGACAACAATAAAGCCATACTCAAAAAAGCATCCTATCCCCAATACCCTAAAATAAATCTGCCCGAACATAATCCTCCTGTTTATTAATTAAAATAATAAACTTTCATAGGGTTACAGTGAGAATGCAATTTTCCATACACTCAAACATATACACGTGCTTCTCCCCGCATAATGGAACACTCAAAAAGGCATATTCCTCCTTCCTGAAACTTCACATCACCAATCAAAGATGTATTTTGAATAAAAAAACTGCACTCTTCAAACTCTAATCCCGGAAAGTTTCAAGAATTCAATTTTGGCAGGTCTTCTGACTTACTCCATTTTCCTAACGCCCTTCCCATTCCTCCAAAGCGGAACAGTGGATTTGAGTATTGTAGGAAAACTTTTGGCGGAGCTTACAGCAGCGGGTCTGTTCAGGATTTACACCTGATTCCCTTTTCACCACTCTTTCCGTAGAATCGGAAAAGTGACACCAAAATTTCTGGGGACAAAGATACACAAATAGGAACAAATCGAAAGAAAAATCCAACTAAAATAAAAACAAACTAATAATTAAGTCCTATCTTTGCCGTTCGAAAGGACCCACTATTATTTTTTTTTCTAATTAAACATCTTATAAAAGTGAAATCTCCTGCTCCGACTATCACGTTACTTTGCCTGCTCTTTTTTGGCAAGCTGTATCACCCGTAATAAGACATCTCTGGAAGCATTCAACCAAGATGTATATACCCCTGAATACGCTTCCGGGATTTAAAATCCTGGGTGCTGAGAACGCTGCCAGTACACTTATACAGATTACCAACCCGTGGCAAGGCGCCAACGACGTAACAATGTCTTATTTTGTTACACGCAACGGCGAGCAAGCGCCTGCCGGATTCAACGGTCCCGTCATCCCTGCCGGAGCCAAACAGATTGTATGCATGTCTTCTTCCTATGTTGCCATGCTCGATGAACTGGGAGAAGTCAACCGGATTGTCGGAGTTTCGGGCATTGATTATATCGCCAATCCCTACATCCTTGCCCACAAAGATTCAATCAAGGATATGGGTCCTGAAATGAACTACGAACTGCTGATTGGATTAAAGCCCGACGTAGTCTTGCTCTATGGCATAGGTGACGCCCAAAACCGCTGTAACGGACAAACTGAAAGAACTTTCCATACCTTATCTATATATGGGGAATATCTGGAAGAATCACCGCTCGGCAAAGCCGAATGGATGATTGTCCTTTCCGAACTGACAGAACAAACGGGAAAAGGGAATAGAAATATTCCGGGAAATTCCCCCAACGTTATTACGCACTGAAAGCCCTCACGGATTCCGTCAGCCAGCGTCCTACCGTTATGTTCAACACTCCGTGGAACGACAGTTGGGTAATGCCTTCCACCCAAAGTTATATGGCACGACTGATTGCCGATGCAGGCGCAGAGTACATTTATAAAGAAAACAGTTCCAACAGTTCAACCCCAATCGGACTGGAAACAGCCTATGGCCTGATACAAAAAGCCGATTACTGGATTAATGTCGGTTCGGCAACTACACTTGAGGAGCTGAAAGCTGTCAACCCTAAATTCGCAGACGCAAAAAGCCGTGAACGAAAAGACTGTTTATAACAACAACTTACGGTTGACGCCGACAGGCGGAAACGATTATTGGGAATCGGCAGTTGTCCGTCCCGACGTTGTGTTACGCGACTTGATTCATATTTTTCATCCGGAGCTTGTTTCCGATTCACTTTATTATTACAGGCGTCTGGAATGAAACACCCCCCGCAAACATACTGCACTTTTTATTTATCTCGCTAGGCATAATCGCCCTGCTATTGCTAATCATAGATATGGCAACCGGAGACACGTATATCCCTGTTTCCAAGGTATGGGCTGTGCTCACCGGAGGCGAATGTGATGAAATGACACGTAACATTCTTCTTTCTATCCGGTTCATACGGGTAATAGTGGCGGCACTGATAGGCGTGGCACTCTCCGTAAGCGGTTTGCAGATGCAGACAGTTTTCCAAAACCCATTGGCGGATCCCTATTTGCTGGGAGTAAGTTCCGGTGCAGGATTAGGGGTTGCCTTGTTTATACTGGGAGCTCCACTGCTCGGCTGGTCTGAATTTCCACTGCTCCAGTCATTGGGCATCGTCGGTTCCGGTTGGATAGGAACGGCTGTCATTTTACTGGGGAGTAGCTGTCATCAGCCGGAAAGTAAAAAATATCCTCGGTGTATTGATTATGGGAGTCATGATAGGTTATGTGGCAGGCGCCATTATCCAGATACTGCAATATCTGAGTTCTGCCGAACAGTTGAAAATGTTCACGCTTTGGTCAATGGGTTCTCTCGGACACATCACCACTACCCAACTGGGAATCATGACGCCTATGTTATGCCTGGGACTGCTCATTTCCATAGTCTGCATCAAACCGTTGAACCTGTTGCTTCTTGGAGAAAACTATGCACGGACAATGGGAATGAACATCAAGCGTTCACGTACTCTCATCTTCATCTCCACCGCGCTGCTGACAGGAACGGTGACCGCATTTTGCGGTCCGGTAGGTTTTATCGGGCTGGCAGTGCCGCACGTCACACGGTTGCTGTTCAACAACGCCGACCACCGGATACTTGTCCCCGCCACTATGCTGACGGGACTTATCAGCATGCTTCTTTGCGACATCATCGCCAAGAAATTCCTGCTTCCGGTGAACTGTATCACCGCCTTGCTCGGTGTTCCGGTCATTTTATGGGTAATAGCTAAAAACTTGCATGGATTCAAATGATTGAACTTAAGGAACTGACATTAGGATACGGACAGCGCACGCTGTTGAAAACGGTAAACGCCCGAATCACAGGCGGACAACTCGTTGCACTGCTAGGACGCAACGGAACAGGAAAAAGTACTCTCCTGCGTGCCATAATGGGACTGGAAAGTCCTCAATCGGGGAGAAATCAATCTGCAAGGAAAAGACATTGCTTCACTGAAACCGGAAAAATTAGCTCTAAGCATTAGTTTCGTAACCACCGACAAAGTGCGCATCGCCAATCTTCGCTGTAAGGATGTGGTAGCATTGGGGGCGTGCTCCTACACAAACTGGCTCGGTCAGCTTCAACCGGAAGACCGGAAAATTGTGGATAATGCCATTCAGTTGGTCGGTATGTCCGGTTATGCAGAAAAGACAATGGATAAGATGTCCGACGGCGAATGCCAGCGAATTATGATTGCCCGTGCGCTTGCGCAGGACACCCCGGTAATCCTGCTCGACGAGCCGACTGCCTTTCTTGACTTTGCCCAATCGTTATGAACTCTGCCTGCTACTAGAAAAAAAGCTGGCACAAGAAGAAGGCAAATGTATCTTATTCTCCACACATGACCTTGACATCGCATTGTCGCTTTGTGACTCTATCATGCTGATAGATAACCCATATATGTACACTTTGCCCACTTCGAAATGATAACCAGCGGACATATAGAAAGACTTTTCCCGTAATGAATCAGTGACATTCGACGCTCAGGAGATGAGGGTGCGCATCAAATCAGTATAGTCTCAAACTTTTTTTTATATCAAAATAATTGCTACCTTTGTTCCTATAAACAGAACATAAATAGAAAATGGTTACAAGAGCCTAACTGTTTTACAATACAGGGATATAAAATAGGCACTTTTTGTTTTGTATACAAAACAAAATAACAGAAAGAAACAACAACTCATATACAAACGATTAAAGCCATGAATGAAAAAATCAATTACAAGGATGTGCCCCAAAACTTTTCTATACTGCAACAACAAACAATGTCCGCGTCGTAACAAATGCCTCCGTTATCAAGCTACATTATCTATTCCGCAAGAAATCCCTTATTACACGGCAGTCAATCCACTTCACATAGCAGGAAACGAAAACAAATGTGATTATTTCAAGCCATTCTGCACTTCACACTTTGCTTCCGGTATAGATCATTTGCTAGACAATATATCATATTCTACTGCTGTTGCCATACGTAGAGAACTGTATACGTTAATGGGGCGTAGTATGTATTACCGTATCCGCAACAAAGAACGCTTGCTACATCCTTTGCGAGCAAGAACAGATTGCGGCTATCTTTTGAAACATGGTATTAAAACCAAACCCGAATTTGACCGGTATATTGATAAATACGACTGGTAAATCGCTGTTCCGGTATGTTCTGACAAAGGGTTATTCTCACCATAGTGAGAATAAATACTCATTACTATGAGAAAAAGTTCTCACCGTGATGAGAAAAAAGTTCTCATCACGGTGAGAATACTTTGAGAAAAACACTATCTTTTTTCGAAGGAAGCAATTAGTCGGTCGGATGCAGTTGCCCCGCCGCTTTCAGATAAGCAATATAATTCACATACAATTGGAAATGAGCGTCTACACGTGTCTGGTAAGCCTGTTGCCAGAGCATTTGCGCTTCCAAATAATCCGAGAGAGTTTCCAGTCCGACCTCATACTGTTTGCCGCTGACTTTCATATTTTCTTCCGCCTGTTCCAGTGAACGATCGGAAAGTTCCGTTTCAAGACGCGCCTCATCCAAGTTATTGGCTGCCTGCATTAATTCCAGCAACATCTTTTCACTGGCATTTTCTTGTTCAAGACGGGTTTGTTCGAGTTTCGCTTTTGGCGGATTTCACCTTATTGGCACGTTCACCAAAATGAAACAGGGGGGACGGAGACATTCAAAAAACGGAGAAAGCTCCTTTTTTTCATAAATGTTTCGTCGTTGATTTCCAGCCCGTGAAAGATAGTCGTAGCTGCCTCTGACGCCGATACGAGGAAGCAATTCACTACGGTTCAGCTTCACTTCCTGCTCAGCGATAGCAACTTGTTTGTTCAGTATTCCATATTCCGGACGGGCGGTAATATCGGAAACCTGGATTTTCCACTCCTGTTCCACTTCGGGGAAGTCATCGGAAATATCAATTTGCGTTGTCAAAGGACGTCCGATGTAATGGCAAAGATTCATGGAAGCAAGGCGAAGGGCATTGTCTGCCTTACGCAAAGAAAGTTCGCTGTCGTTGAGCTTCACTTGCACTTTCAATACGTCATTCTGAGGTTTCATGCCCATGTTGGTGGGCACTTTTCACGTTCCGGGACAGTTCCGTCAATAAAGCGTGATATTTCTCGCCACTTTCTTCATTTCTTTGGCTTTCACTAGTTGGACGTAAGCTTTGTCCGTATTCAGAAGAACTTCCGAGGTAGTCAGCGCTTCGTTCAGGTGAGCCATATCTCTTTACCCAGCAAAGACATTTTATAGGCCGCACGAATTTTGCCGCCCATATAGAGAGGCTGCTCCATTTGTATGCCGCCGGAATAAACGGTTCCTACTTTATAATCCAGGTTCAACCCGGGGAAATAGGCGAAACCGCTGGATACCAGTTCTCCCGTAGTGGGGTTGGGAATGAAAACAGGGGAGATTAGCGCCCGGAATGCCGAGACTTCCATCGGCAGTGCTGTAAATCCCTGTTCCGTTGGCGGTAAAGTTCGGGAAAAAAATTGGCTTTATAGCTGAGGGACATCACCCGTGCTGCTTTGTTCTGCCGGTCGGCAGCAGCCATTTCCTTATTGTATTTCAACGCCATTTCGCGGCATTGTTTCAGGCTTAGTCTCTCTTGTGCGAAAAAGAGAAAAGCGTTGTGCCGAACAATATGCCCGCTATTATTCCAATGGCTGAAAGAATCTCTTTTTTTTCATTTGTCTGTCTTTTTATATGAAAGAATAGTGCATACAAAATAGGAATAAAACAATAAAGTAATCAGCGTACCGAACAACAGTCCGCCCATAATGGAAGCCGCCAATGAGCCGAACATGGCATCCGGCAACAATGGAATCATTCCCAGAATGGTAGTGAGCGATGCCATCATCACAGGACGGAGACGGCTCTGCGAACTATCTATCAGTGCCGTTACCGGTTCCACTCCCTGACTGATTTGCAGGGTAATTTCATCCATCAGCACAATACCGTTTTTGATAATCATACCGATAAGTCCCAGTGTACCGACGATAGCAACAAAGTTGAACGTCTTTCCTGTCAGCAGCATTACAGCTACCACACCGACAAATACCAAAGGAATCGTGCAGAAGATGATAACCGGCTTCCGATAATCCTTGAACAGCATAATCAAGATAGAAATCATCAGGATGATAGCAAACGGGAAAATTCTTGAACAAATACTTCATGGATTTCGTGCTGGCATTTTTTCGCCTTGCCATTGCACAATGCTATAACCGTCGGGAAGCGGAATCCGTTCAATCTGCCCGGCAATAGACTGCCGGGCTTTCTCCGTTTCCACCCCGGAACAGGGGAACATTGCACGCGCTGGCTACGTCGCCCGTTATAGCGGGGGACAACCGGGTCTTCCCATTTCTTACGTCTATCCGCTTGCTGATTTGTTTCAGCGGAGTAGTTCCCATTAAAGTTTCCACAAGTTCCTCTTTATTGAGAGTGTTCCCGTTTTCAGCTTCATCATCATCTCCTGTGTCAACAAGCCGTTGAGGGAAGGAAGGGAGGAAAATATCTGCGTGTTATCCAGATTCTCAATAGGTTTTCCATGTTCGTCAAGACAGCGCAAGTAGATGTTATCCTTATGAATTCCTTCGTAGAAAGAACCAATCGGGATACCACTCGTAGCCGTGAGCAAAGAAAGACTCACGTCATTTCGGCTCAGTCCGATAGCACGTGCCGTAGGCTGATCGTATTCAATCGTCAGGACGGGAACCCTGCGGTTCCCAGTCGGTGGTAATCAGGACAGACGTCCGGGCAATTTTCCATGATTTTCCGGGCACTGTCTGCCAAACGATGTAGCACGGCAGGGTCGGGACCGGTAAATTGCGCCTCAATAGGATACTTCTTGAACATCAGGTTATAACGCTTTAAATTGACATACGCATCAGGATATTGCGACGAAAGATAAGACTGAATCTCGCCATATTATCCACCAATTCTTCCGGTGAAGTAAAGTCTATAATCAGTTCACCGTAAGATAAAGAAGGGTTGGCTATATTACGCACCAAATTGTAACGGGCAGGCGTCCCGCCGATAGAAGTGGTGACGTGCGTGATTTCAGGACGTTTCTTCAAATAAGCCTCTATCTCTTCCAAGTCGCGTGCCACCGTGTGGAATTAATGCCTTCGGGAAGTTTATATTCCATATAAAGCTGGTCGTAGACCATATCCGGGAAGAAACCCTTGCTTCATAAACCGGTAACTAAACCCCGAAAAGTACCACCAAGGCAATCATGGCAAAGACAAAGCTCCAGCGATGTGCCAGGCTGAATCTCAATAATGAACGCAGCACTGCATATATTTTTCCTTCGTACACCCGCTTTCCGGTAGTGGCAGTAGCTGCGGATACGTCCGGATGCAGAATCCGGTTCGCCATTAACGGACGTGCACCAAGGCGAGTACCCAACTAAGCAGCAGGGAGACCGCCAACACAATAAACAAATCGCGCGTGTAGACTCCTGCCGTATCGGGAGACATGAATATAGGAAGGAAAGCGATAATAGCAATCAGGGTAGCGCCGAGCAGAGGCATTGCCGTCTGCCGCCCGATAGCGGTCATGGCTTCCATGCGGCTCTTTCCGGCTTTCAAATCGACCAAAATACCGTCTATAATGACAATCGCATTATCCACCAACATTCCCATGGCAAGTACAAAGGATGCCAAAGATACACGCTGCATCGTGCCGTCCATAAAATACAAAAACAGGAAAGTGCCGAACACTGTCACTACCAGACTGGATACCGATAATCACCCCGCTCTTGAATCCCATTGCAATCATCAGGATGACAACTACAATAATCACGGATTCTATCAGATTCAGGATAAATGTCCCCAAAGAACTTCCGACACGTTCGGGCTGATAGAATACCTTGTGGCATTCCATTCCTGCCGGCAGGCGTTCGGCTTTCAGTTGTTCAAGTTTCTGCTCCACCCGTTTGCCGACTTTGATAATATCGGCATCGGAAGAGGCGGCAACCATGATTCCCATGGCACGCTGACGATCATAGAACAATTCGTTGCGGGTGGGGTCTTCATAGTCTTTTTTCAATGCGGGCGATGTCACTCAGACGCAGCTGGTCGGCATCGTGTCCCTGAATCAGCATACGTCCGATGTCTTCCACCGTCTTGAATTTATCGCTGACCGTGACCCGGATACGGCTGTCACCGTTGTCGTAATAGCCGGTATAGGTTGTTTTATTCTGTCCGTTCAGGGTGGCAAGCACTTCGGCAGGTTTTCACACCCAAGTTGGCCATTCGGTCTTGCAATAGGAGATGTTGATACATTCCGGACGGTTGCCGTATAAATCGACGCGTTCCACACCGTCCAATTCGCTGACTTCACGTTTGATTAATTCGGAATAGTCGGAGAGTTCCCTGTCAGAAAGTCCGTCGCCCGTCAAGGCAAAAAACATTCCGTAGACATTACCGAAATCATCTTTCACGATAGAAGGGCTGGCACCTTCAGGAAGTTCCGCCTGTGCGTTCGCCACTTTACGGCGCAGCAAGTCCCAGCACTGTTCCACGTCGGTTTCCTTGACAGTCGTTTTCAGTTCTACCTGAATCAGGGAGAGGTCGTTGTAGGAATAGCTTTCCACATTATCTATATTCCCCCATAGAACGGATATTCTTTTCGAGTACATCCGTCACTTCCAGTTCCACCTGATGCGCGGATGCACCGGGATGAGGTAGTAACCACCATGGCGAGCTTTACCGTTATTTCAGGGTCTTCCAGTTTTACTCATCTCGTAGCTGGAATAAGCTCCGCCCACAATCAGTACAGCAATCAGGAAGTAGATTAACTTCTTGTTTTCAAATGCCCATTTACTAATATCTATCATAGCAGTCCTCCCACATTCGTTTCGGCAGCCGGAAGAAGAGGTTCCACCTGTTGCCCATCTTTCACATGATGCACTCCCGAGACAACAATCAAGTCACCCGGTTTCACTTCGTCCGAAGTTATAAGGCATCTGCCGTCACTAAGCAAGCGAGTAACAGTCACATCGCAACGACGAATCGTTTTATCGGACGGATTATAAAGAAAAGACACCCGTATTCCCGTTCTGACGGAGAATCGCTCCGCCGGGAACGGACAGGTTACGCATTTCCCCTTCGGCACATTCGATAGTGACCATTGTATTCATCCCCGGAGAAGGAACCGCCTGCTTGTCTCCGCTTTTCAATTGAAGGCGCATGGTATAGAGCTGGTTGGCATTCGCTTTGGGAGTGACGCTAATCAAATCCAGCACATATCTCTGCTGCGGATATACATCGAATGTGCAATAATAGCGGGTAAACTGCCGGCGACGGATATATTCCACTGCCGGAAGATTAATCTCCACTTCCGGCGTTCCCTCGCTGATTACGGAAACGACAGGCATTCCGGCAGCCACCGTCTCATGGGAGTCGAAAAAGGCGTTTCTGTACATATCCGCTGAAAGGGGCATACAGGCGGGTATATTCCAACTGGTCCCTTAGCATGGTTGTATTTGGCGGTAATCTGCCTCAGTCCGTACACGGCTTTGTCGTTTGCGTCGGGGAGTGGTTACATTTTCCTTATAAAGAGCCATTACGCGCTCCGCTTCCGCCTTGACACGCTGGTATTCGGCTTCCGCCGCATCCAGTTGAATCTGATAATCTGTAGGATCAAGTTCGGCAAACAGTTGTCCTTTGCGCACATAAGCACCGTCATTCACATACATACGCTGGATAGTTCCGCTCACCCGGAATGCCAGGCTTATGTCCTGAGCCGCTTTCACCCGTCCGGGAAACTGCAAGGCAGTCTGTTTGTCAGCAGAAAGTACGGTATCAATCTTCACTGCCGGCTTATTTTCTATATTCTGCACACGCTGATTGCATGACGCCAGCAAAACTGCAAGAAGTCCTGTCAATAAGAAGTTTAATCGTCTCATATTTTCATTTGTTATTTAGTTATTACAAAAGTATCCCAAGCAAACAAGTGGGGGAAAGGTTGATATAGACGAAATATTGTTCTATTTGTAGGTTATCGGAGATAAAAAGCCGGAATAGTTTGTTATTTGTAGCTATTTGTTTGTTAATTTGCAGTGAAACCCATTTGAAACGAAAAAGATACATGGAGCCACTGATGCCATTCAATTATGTTATAATAACTCCGGAAGATACATCTATGAGTGAAGGGTGTATGTCGGCATCTCTCCCAAGGAGTATCGCAACAAGCCCGTCAGACAGACACTTTCCTGAATTGCTTGAACTGCCAACCAAAGCATTGTCCCGGCAATCAAGCTTGCTATAAGATCGGAAATCGGCATACTTATCCAGACTCCCAGTTGTCCGTAGAACTGTGGAAGAATCAGCAGACAAGGTATCAGGATAAGAACCTGGCGGGAGACAGACAAAAATATCGCCTTACTCGCCATGCCGATACTCTGGAAGAAGTTGGAAGTCACCATTTGGAAACCCACAATAGGAAAGAACATCACAACAATACGCAGCCCTTTGGCAGAAATGCGTACCAGTTCTTCGTGTGTCGTAAAAATCGAGACTGCTAGCCGGGGAATAAACATTCCCATCAGGAAGCCTGTAGTGGTAACAATGGTTGCTGCATAAATAGTTATTTTCAAGACTTTTGTCACACGCGGATATTGCTTGGCTCCATAGTTGTAACCGGCGATCGGCTGCATACCCTGGTTCAGTCCCATTACAATCATGACAAAGAGGAATACCAATCGGTTGACAATACCGAACGCTCCGATAGCCAAGTCACCACCGTGATGCTGCAAACCTGGATTGATAAGAATAACGATGAAACAGGCTGCCAGATTCATAAGGAAAGGCGCCATACCGATTGCTAAAGAATCGACTACGATTTTCTTCTTCAACCGGAAAATTCCTTTATGGAAGTGCAGCAGTTCTTCTTTGTTAGAGAATAGCTTGAACTGCCATGCCAATGCGATGACCTGTGCGGTAATGGTAGCGATTGCCGCCCCTTGTATTCCCCAGCCGAAGCCATAAATAAAAAAACAGGGTCGAGTATCGTATTAATCACCACCGTGGCAATCGTGGCAACCATCGCTTTCTGCGGATGCCCCGCCGAACGGAGTACGGCATTCAGACCTAAATAAAGGTGGGTGACGACGTTACCCAATAAGATAACGACCATATAATCACGGGCATAGCCTACCGTGGCGTCACTACCACCGAAGAAATAAAGAATAGGGTCGAGAAATATCAGTGTGACAACCGTAAAGGCAAGTCCGATGATAATATTCAGTACCAGCACATTGCCGAGTACCCGTTGTGCGGTGTCGTAATCTTTTTGTCCCAGTTTCACCGAGACCAATGTAGCCGCTCCCACACCGACCAGCGAGCCGAAAGCGGCAGCGAGATTCATTAGCGGAAAGGTCAGCGCCAATCCGGAGATAGCCATTGCCCCTACCCCGTGACCGATGAAAATACTGTCCACCATATTATATAGAGAAGATGCCGTCATGGCGATAATTGCCGGAATGGCATACTGCATTAAAAAGCTTCCCGATCTTTTCCGTTCCCAACGCAGTGGGTGTCTTTTGTCCTGTCATACCTATTAGTTTGAGGGCGCAAAGATACAAAAAAAGAGACAGATTACGGGATATATGAGAAAAAGTTTCGTATTTTTGCCCACAAAATTGAGTTAATACGTAACGAAATGAATATACTAGAACTAAGTGAACAGGAAATCATTCGACGCAACAGCCTGAATGAGCTTCGTGCGATGGGCATTGAGCCTTATCCCGCAGCAGAGTATGTAACCAATGCTTTCTCTACCGATATTAAAGCTGAATTCAACGACGATGCAGAGCCTCGCCAAGTGTCCGTTGCCGGACGTATCATGAGCCGCCGTATCATGGGTAAAAGCATCTTTCATCGAATTGCAGGACTCCAAAGGACGCATCCAGGTATATATCACCCGCGATGACATCTGCCCGGGAGAAGATAAAGAACTGTACAACGCTGTGTTCAAACGTTTGCTCGATTTAGGCGACTTCATCGGTATCGAAGGATTCGTATTCCGTACCCAGATGGGCGAAATCAGCATCCATGCCAAGAAGCTGACCGTACTTGCAAAGAGCATCAAGCCCCTGCCTATCGTGAAATATAAGGATGGTGTGGCTTACGACTCTTTCGAGGACCCCGAACTGCGCTACCGTCAGCGTTATGTAGACCTTATCGTAAACGACGGCGTGAAAGAAAAATTCCTGAAGCGTGCCACCGTAGTGAAAACACTGCGTAACGCTCTCGATGAAGCCGGCTACACGGAAGTGGAGACGCCGATTCTGCAATCCATCCCCGGTGGAGCAAGCGCCCGTCCGTTCATCACCCACCATAACTCTCTGGATATGGACCTCTACCTGCGTATCGCCACCGAGCTTTACTTGAAGCGACTGATCGTGGGCGGATTCGAAGGTGTCTACGAAATAGGTAAAAACTTCCGTAACGAAGGTATGGACAAGAACCATAACCCGGAATTCACTTGTATGGAGCTGTACGTGCAGTACAAGGACTACAACTGGATGATGAGCTTTACGGAGAAATTGCTGGAACGCATCTGTATCGCCGTAAACGGCTGTACAGAAACCGAGATAGACGGCAAGACCATCAGCTTCAAAGCTCCCTACCGCCGTCTGCCCATCCTGGAAGCCATCAAGGAAAAAGACCGGATACGACCTCGAAGGAAAGAGCGAGGACGAAATCCGCCAGGTCTGCAAAGGAACTGAAAATGGAGAAATCGACGACACAATGGGTAAGGGCAAGTTGATTGACGAAATCTTCGGCGAATTCTGCGAAGGTACTTATATCCAGCCGACTTTCATCACCGATTATCCGGTTGAAATGTCTCCGCTGACCAAGATGCACCGCAGCAAGCCGGGACTGACCGAACGCTTCGAATTAATGGTAAACGGCAAGGAACTTTTGCCAACGCCTACTCGGAATTGAACGACCCGATCGACCAGGAAGAACGCTTCAAAGAACAGATGCGTCTGGCTGACAAGGGTGACGATGAAGCAATGATTATCGACCAGGACTTCCTGCGTTCTTTACAATATGGTATGCCTCCTACATCGGGTATCGGCATCGGTATCGACCGTCTGGTTATGTTAATGACCGGTCAGACTACCATTCAGGAAGTGTTATTCTTTCCCGCAAATGCGCCCGGAAAAGGTGGTGAAGAAAAAGACGCAGCCGCCAAATATATGGAACTGGGTATCGCAGAAGACTGGGTGCCTGTTATTCAGAAAGCCGGCTACAACACCGTAGAAGACATGAAAGATGTCAATGCGCAGAAGCTACACCAGGACATTTGCGGTATCAACAAAAAATACAAATTGGAACTGACCAACCCGTCTGTAAACGACGTAACTGATTGATACAGAAAATTAAATAAGTTCTTCATCCAAATCCATACAAATGAAATTACCCGGTAAGATAGCGATAATGGGCGGTGGAAGTTGGGCCACAGCTATTGCGAAGATGTGTCTGGCTCAAGAAGACTCTATCAATTGGTATATGCGACGCGATGACCGCATCGCTGATTTCAAGAGATTGGGGCACAATCCGGCTTATCTGACAGGAGTGAAATTCGATACCAAGCGTATCTCTTTTCAGTTCCAACATCAACGATGTGGTGAAAAGAGTCTGATACGCTGATATTTGTCACTCCTTCCCCTTATCTCAAAGCTCACCTGAAAAGCTGAAAACCAAGATAAAGGCGATAAGTTCATCATCACCGCTATCAAAGGAATCGTACCCGACGACAACGTTATCGTATCCAGAATACTTTACCAAGAATACGGTGTTCCTCCCGAAAATATCGCTGTACTGGCAGGTCCCTGCCACGCAGAAGAAGTAGCTTTGGAACGCCTTTCTTATCTGACCATCGCCTGCCCGGACAAAGACAAAGCACGTATCTTCGCGCGCCGACTGGGAAGCAGCTTTATCAAAACATCTGTTAGTGACGACGTATCAGGTATCGAGTACAGTTCGGTACTCAAAAACGTATATGCTATCGCCGCCGGTATTTGCAGCGGACTGAAATACGGCGACAACTTTCAGGCCGTACTGATTTCCAACGCTATCCAGGAGATGAACCGTTTCCTGAATACGGTACATCCGTTGAACAGAAACGTAGATGAATCTGTTTATCTGGGTGACTTGCTGGTGACCGGCTATTCGAATTTCAGCCGTAACCGGACATTCGGCACAATGATCGGTAAAGGGATATTCCGTAAAGAGCGCACAGATTGAAATGGAAATGATCGCTGAAGGTTACTACGGTACGAAGTGTATCAAAGGAAATCAACAAACATCATCATGTCAATATGCCAATACTGGACGCTGTGTACAACATTCTATACGAACGTATCTCGCCTATGATCGAGATTAAATTACTAACTGATTCTTTTTAGATAACCTTTAAACAAGAAAAGATATGATTAAGCTTGAACATTGAAAAAGACTTTTGGATTTATCTCCAAAGAAAAAGTTTCTGCACGAAGCAGAGGTAAAAGCCGCACAGGAAATGCTGGAAAAAAGGAACTGGAAAAGGGAACGACTTTTTTAGGCTGGCTGCACTTGCCTTCTTCTATCAGCAAAGAACACTTGGCTGACTTGAACGCTACCGCAAAGGTCTTGAGAGACAACTGTGAAGTAGTGATCATTGCAGGTATCGGCGGTAGCTATCTGGGCGCACGTGCCGTAATCGAGGCGTTATCTAACAGCTTCACTTGGTTGCAGGAAAAAAGACAGCTCCGATCATGATTTATGCCGGACACAATATCAGCGAAGATTATCTATTGAACTGACTGAATATCTGAAAGACAAAAATTCGGTGTTATCAATATCTCCAAATCGGGAACTACTACCGAAACTGCGCTTGCCTTCCGCCTGCTGAAAAAGCAATGCGAAGACCAACGCGGCAAAAAGAAACTGCAAAACAGGTAATCGTAGCCGTAACAGACGCCAAGAAAGGGTGCAGCACGTGTTACTGCCGACAAGGAAGGTTACAAAACATTCATCATCCCCGATAATGTAGGCGGACGTTTCTCTGTACTGACTCCGGTCGGTTTGCTGCCGATTGCTGTTGCCGGGTTCGACATTGAGCAACTGGTTGCCGGTGCTGCCGACATGGAAAAAGCATGTGGCGCAGACGTTCCGTTTGCAGAAAACCCTGCTGCTATCTATGCTGCTACCCGTAATGAACTGTACAAGAAACGGAAAGAAGATCGAAATCCTCGTCAACTTCTGTCCGAAACTGCATTATGTAAGCGAATGGTGGAAACAGCTTTACGGAGAATCAGAAGGTAAGGACAACAAAGGTATTTTCCCCGCATCAGTAGACTTCTCTACCGACCTTCACTCTATGGGACAATGGATTCAGGAAGGTGAACGTTCTATCTTCGAAACTGTCATATCACTGGATAAGGTAGACCATAAACTGGAAGTTCCGTCTTCTGACGAAGCCAACCTGGATGGTCTGAATTTCCTAGCCGGCAAACGTGTGGATGAAGTGAACAAAATGGCGGAACTGGGAACTCAATTGGCTCACGTAGACGGTGGCGTACCTAATATGCGTATTGTTCTTCCTTCATTGAGCGAATACAATATCGGTAGCCTGCTTTATTTCTTCGAAAAGGCTTGCGGTATCAGCGGTTATCTGCTGGGCGTGAATCCTTTCAACCAGCCGGGTGTAGAAGCATACAAAAAGAACATGTTTTTGCGTTGCTGAACAAACCGGGTTACGAGGAAGAATCCAAAGCGATCAATCAAGATTGTAATAGAATCTATACATAAAAAAAGAAGCGGTCTTAATAAGACCGCTAATTTTTGTTGTTATCGACTTTCGTTCTTAATCTTCCTCCTCTACCTCTTTGGTTTTTCAAGCCGATTTCCTCTTGTGCGCCTTCACATTCAGCCTTGGAGGAAAGATAAGAAAGCCAACTTCACATCACCGTTCTTATCTCGCATGTTCAATAGTAGCTTTCACCATGACCCTGGTTTGCGTCACACCGTCCCTTAAAACGTAACTGACCTTTTTCCTCATCCGTCAGGTTTCCTTCGGTAGAGACTTCGGCTTTTTCATAACGAAGTTCGGCTTTCACCGCTTCGTCATTCTGAAGTTTAAAAGGTTTTTAAGTTCAGCTCCATTCCCCATCCAAGAGCAAAAAAAGCATTCACCTTATCCCCTACCTTTAAAGCCGGCAGATTATCTTCTTTCTGATTAGTATAGTCTTCCCCCCTTTAGAATCCTCACTGTCCGGATCAGTATTTACATACAGTCTTTCTATCGTGATAACAGGACTCTCCCACTATCGGAACAAGCACCTAAAAACAAAGGTAGCAACAATAATACTCTCTTTTTCATGCTATCATTGAGTTTATAATGCTACAAAAATACACATAATCTTCTAAATGACAAATAATTGGATACTTTATTGCTCAAAGAGCCCGCTTGCAACTATCCGTCCGTTTTGTCTTATCTCTCATTTTTATAGTTATCTTTGCCTCGTATATGTTTCGAAATAAGAAGATTAAACTCTAAACAGATAATGGTTCACTATTTATAAAGTATGAAGAAAAAACTGAAAGCCGTCCTGTTCGATATGGACGGCGTGCTTTTTAATTCCATGCCCTATCATTCCGAAGCCTGGCATAAGGTGATGAAATCACACGGGCTTACTCTTTAGCCGTGAAGAAGCCTATATGCACGAAGGGACGGACAGGGGCTGCCACTATTAATATTGTATTTCAGCGTGAACTGGGAAGGGAGGCCACGCAGGAAGAAATAGAAAGTATATATCAGGAGAAAAGTGTCTTATTCAACTCGTATGCAGAAGCTGAACGTATGCCCGGCGCATGGGAACTGTTGCAAAAAGTAAAAGGTGAAGGACTCACTCCAATGGTGGTAACAGGTTCCGGACAACTTTCATTACTCGAACGGTTGGAGCATAACTTTCCGGGAATGTTTCACAAAGAACTAATGGTTACACGGCATTCGATGTCAAAATACGGAAAGCCAAACCCGGAACCGTATCTTATGGCCCTGAAAAAGGTGGTCTGAAAGCCGACGAAGCGGTGGTAGTGGAGAACGCACCTTCGGGGTGGAAGCCGGACACAAAGCCGGCATTTTCACAATCGCTGTGAACACGGGACCTCTGGACGGACAGGTATTGCTGGACTCCGGGCCGATTTATTACTACCGTCCATGCAAGCGCTCTGTGAAGCTTGGGATGGACTTGATCTATAGAAATTCTAACCAACAAACGACGATTCTATCATGCAAAAAGTTATTATCTTTACCCCCAAACCTGATCCACTGTTTTCACGAACTGGAAGAAGTTAATCATAACGAATGGTTTGTACATCCGATCCCATAGGCAGCAAACTTGGCTCCGGAGGCGGAACAACCTGGCTCTTGCAAGCCTGCCACCAGGCATTTGCCCCACAAGAGTCTTTCAATGATTGGATAGGACGCGAAAAAAGGATATTACTTCATGCAGGAGGACAAAGCCGCCGCTTACCCAGTTACGGACCTTCCGGTAAGATACTGGACCCCTATCCCGATCTTCAGTTGGGAAAGAGGACAAAGACTGGGACAGAACCTGCTGTCTTTGCAACTCCCGTTATACGAAAGAATCATGCAGCAAGCGCCGGCCGGCATGAATACATTGATAGCCAGTGGAGATGTATATATCCGTTCGGAAAAACCTTTGCAGGACATTCCCAATGTGGACGTCGTATGCTACGGCTTATGGGTAAATCCCTCTCTGGCCACTCATCACGGAGTTTTGTCTCCGACCGGAAAAAGCCCTGAAGTACTCGACTTCATGTTACAGAAGCCCTCTCTGGAAGAATTGAAGGTTTATCCAAGACTCACCTTTTCCTAATGGACATCGGCATCTGGATTTTAAGTGACCGTGCCGTAGAGGTCTTAATGAAGCGCTCGCTCAAGGAAGGAACGAATGACATCAATTACTATGACTTATATTCCGACTATGGGCTGGCTTTGGGAGAACATCCCAAGACGGAAGATGAAGAAGTCAACCAACTATCCGTAGCCATATTACCGTTACCCGGCGGCGAATTTTACCATTTCGGTACAAGTCATGAACTGATTTCTTCTACGCTAGCCATACAGGACAAGGTACGTGACCAAAGAAAGATCATGCACCGGAAAGTAAAACCGAATCCGGCAATCTTTATCCAGAACTCCAAGTACACAAGTCTCCCTCTGTGCAGATAACGCTAACCTATGGATTGAAAACAGCCATGTAGGGGAAGGCTGGCATCTCGGATCACGCCAGATAATCACAGGTATTCCCGAAAATCAATGGAATATAAATCTGCCGGACGGTATCTGTATTGACGTGGTTCCTTTTTGGCGACAACGCATTCGTTGCACGTCCTTACGGATTGGATGATGTATTCAAAGGAGCATTGAAAAATGAAACGACCACATATCTCAATATCCCTTTTTCACAGTGGATGCAGGAAAGAGCCCTTACTTGGGAAGACATAAATGGACGCACGGACGATTTACAGTCTGCTTCCATTTTCCCGGTAACAGCTTCCGTAGAAGATTTGGGTATATTGATACGTTGGATGATCTCCGAACCCCAACTGGAAGAAGGAAAAACAACTTTGGCTAAAAGCAGAAAAAGTCTCTGCCGACGAAATATCCGCACGCGCGAATCTGAAACGACTGTATGAGCAGCGTAGCGCTTATCGCCGGAGCAACTGGAAAGGGCTGGCCGACAATTACGAAAAGAGCGTATTCTATCAACTCGATTTGCAGGATGCTGCCAAAGAATTTGTCCGCTTTGATTTAGCCACGCCTGACATATTAAAAAAGAAGACGCCGCGCCAATGGTCAGAATCCACAACCGGATGCTACGGGGACGTATCATGAAGCTACACGGCGACAGCAACTATAAAGAAGAAGAACAATCGGCATTCCAACTTCTTCGCGACGGATTATTGGGAGCTATGCCCAGCCGGAAGAACCAGCCCCCGTCTCGATGTATATTCAGACCAAATTGTATGGGGACGTAGCCCCGTCCGCATCGACCTGGCAGGAGGGTGGACAGATACCCCCCCTACTCTCTCTATTCGGGAGGAAGTGTTGTCAACCTGGCTATCGAATTGAACGGACAGCCACCCTTGCAAGTATATGTGAAACCATGCAAAGAGTATCACATCGTACTTCGCTCCATTGATATGGGTGCTGTGGAAATCATAGAAAACTATGAGGAACTGCAAGACTACAAGAAAGTCGGTTCTCCTTTCTCTATTCCCAAAGCGGCCCTTACTTTAGCCGGATTTGCACCGGAATTTTCCGCCGAGAACTACGCTTCGCTGGAAGAACATCTGAAAGCCTTCGGTGCAGGACTCGAAATTACCTTATTAGCGGCAATTCCTGCGGGTTCGGGGTTAGGAACCAGTTCCATTCTGGCTTCCACCGTTCTCGGAGCTATCAATGATTTCTGCGGACTGGCATGGGATAGAAACGATATTTGCAGTTATACACTGGCATTAGAGCAGTTACTGACCACCGGCGGTGGTTGGCAGGATCAATATGGCGGTGTTTTTCCCGGTGTCAAGTTGCTTCAGTCCGAAGCCGGTTTCGAACAGAATCCTTTAGTACGCTGGCTGCCCGACCAACTATTCACCCATCCCGACTATCGCGACTGCCATTTGCTTTACTACACAGGCATCACCCGTACAGCGAAAGGAATATTAGCCGAAATCGTCAGCTCCATGTTCCTCAATTCCGGTCCGCACCTCACCTTATTAGCCGAGATGAAAGTACACGCAACGGACATGAGCGAGGCTATTCTACGTGGTAATTTCGAGAACTTCGCCAGTCTGATTAATAAAACCTGGGCACAAAACCAGGCGCTGGACAGCGGCACAAACCCTCCGGCAGTAGCAGCCATTATCGAGACAATCAAAGACTATACATTAGGATATAAATTGCCGGTGCAGGAGGCGGCGGTTATTTGTATATGGTAGCTAAAGACCCACAAGCCGCAGGACAGATACGACGGATACTGACAGAGCATGCTCCTAATCCACGAGCACGTTTTGTTGATATGACTCTTTCCGACAAAGGGCTGCAAGTTTCACGAAGCTAATAAAAAAGAATAGAGGTTGTGTCAGTATTTTTTTGACACAACCTCTATTCTTTTTAAATGTAATTATTTTATAAGAAAATATATCAACGATCTTCACAGACAGTTGATATATGGGGTAAAAAAAGCATATCGGAAATCAAACCGATATGAAAGTGTCGGTTAAGATATACCGCTGTATTCTTCTTAACCAACGAAAAATGTAGGGTTCTTCATCTTGTAGTATGAAGTTAGGGACCTACATATAGCAATTCAATATAAAATGTAACATATAATACTAATATTCAGATCAATATGCTATTTAAAGACTATTTAAGAAGATAGCTTCTCATATAACATAACTGCTTTTATCAACTGTAGATTCTCCCTGCAAAACCAAGGAAAGTCAACACAACGGAAATCAACACGATATTCATCAAGCAGATCGTAAAAGCGAATATCCTGTATCAACTCACGAACTGAAATGAACAGAAGCAAATACTTCTTCCTTTTACAATAAAACAATGCTTTCTGCAGTTCTGCATAGGCAATATTTTCTCCTGTTTTACATTCTGAGGTTTCTTCATCACAAAAAAGACAATTGACTCTTTAACGAATTATTCCGTTCCAAATATTCAGTCAATCGTTCTTGTACTGCAGGAGAGGAAGTATTACCATATAATACAACATCTTTATATTCCATATCCGATATTTCCCCAGAAGGAGTGCTTTTTCAAGTCAGAACACAACATATTATATTCTTTAAAGAGGCTTTGTTTCGTAGGTCTTCGTAATTTTTCAACAGAATAGAAAGCATACCTGAATACAAAATGTGCCCCCCCCCGCTTCTCTATTGTTTCCTGTTCTGAGAAAAAAGCATGTAAACGCCTTTTATTGGTTTGAAGAGATTGCTTGGGAATATCTTCAAGCGTATTGGTGATATATTCGACTACCGTCTTTTTCATATATCACAGATTTATCTGTCACTTTTCTCCATATCCATAGCTGTAGCCATAACGTTTACCATAACCGTAGTACTTACCGTACTTGCCGTAGCCGTAGTAATAACCGTATTTTCTCTTTTTCAAGTCCACACCGTTGGATTACGGTACAAAGCTTAGACAACTTCTTCTCAATAGCCAACTCATTGATCAATGTATATTCGGCTTTATGAGTATAGTCGGCACGACATACGTATACTGACAAGTCAGCCACACGACCTACCAATAAAGTATCGGTTACCATACCGATAGGGGCAGTATCCATTATCACATAGTCGAAGTTTTGCTTCAAGATTTCTATGGCTTTATCCAGACCGTTACGAGCTAACAACTCCGTTGGATTAGGAGGCACAGCACCACCCGGAAGAACAAACAGATTCTTATTGACATCAGAAGGTTGAACAAGTTCCATTAGATCCGTTTCAGGATTGGAAAGATACTGAGTAATGCCTTTCTCTTTATTGGAGAGATGGAATACTTTATTCAGTCCCGGCTTGCGAATATCGAGTCCGACAATCACGACCTTCTTTCCCAAAAAGAGAAAGACTGATAGCCAGGTTTGCCGAAACAAACGATTTTCCTTCTCCACTGACTGTTGAGGGGTTACAAGGATAACCTTCTGATCATTATCGAGCATAAACTGAAGATTGGTACGAATATTACGGAAGGTTTCACTCATCAGATTATTCTTGTTCTCGAAGACAGCAATAGAACCATTCTTATCATTCTTTTCGTCAGTCAATGGAATATCACCTATAATAGGAACACTCGTCAGTTTTTTTCTACGTCGGCACGCCCTTCTATCTTGAATTTCGTCAGTTCAATCAGGTAAATGATGCCAACAGGAATCCCAACACCCAACACCAATGCAATTAAATAAATCATAGAGCGTTTGGGAGATACCGGAGTATCATCAGCTATCGCTTCATCAATAATCTTCGCATTATTTGCAGTAGCAGCTAACGCAATTGCATTCTCTTCACGTTTCTGCAACAACATCAGATACAACCCTGCTTTAATTTCCTGCTGGCGGGCAATGCTTACATAAGCACGTTCCTGCCCCGGAGCGTTACTGATACGACGACGAGAGTAGCGGCTTGCCTCACGGTCCAGATTTGACTTGGTTATCATCAACCCCTGCAAAGTTCCTTCAAGAGTAGCCTGTACATTAGCTTTCATAGCACGGATACTCGTATCCAGATTCACAATAATAGCCGGGTTATTCTCTGTTGATGTACGTAGCAGACGTTTACGTTCCACCAACATTTCATTATAACGTTCAATTGCACCAATCAAGGCAGCATCCTGTAAACCAACATTACTTGGTAATACTTCATATTCATTACCTCTCAAGTATTTACGCAAGTCATTCACCAGACTGATTTGAGTACGGTTCTCCACGCTCTTCTTTTCATATTCAGCATTACCGGCTAAGGCTATCTGAGCTTCACTCGTCAAGTCCGTGATACCCGCGTCACGCTTAAAGGTTTCCAAATCCGCTTCTGTACTTCCCAGTTCTTTTGAAATAATACTAATACGTTCATCAATAAACTCAGCAGTCTTCTGGGCGATTTCGTTTTTATCATTATTCGTATTACGATTATACATCTCCAGTAATTGGTTGATAAAATCCTGTCCACACTGCAAACTGGAATTTTTTAATGAAATCACAGCCACAGAAGTAGTCTTGGAGGTTGGCGCAATAGACAAGCTGCTGCAATACCCCTTTGCCACTCTCATCGGTTTGTTGATAGTCGCAGTTATATGACGTACGTTCTTCTCTAACCGAGGAACTTTTGTGCCATCCTGCAAAGTTACCGAGTCAACATCTTGAAAGAAAGCCAATGTACCTTCATCAGTCGGGAAGATAGCAGGCAGTTTCTCAAAATGCTTCTGATATCCTTTCTCACCAACAGTCACATTCACATCTATACTTCCTTTAGGCTGCAGTATCATTTCCACTACCATCGGAGAACTTAGTTTCTCAGCCTCCTGAGGTGTCAAACTTACTTGTACCGGAGATGTCTTGTATAAACTTTTAGCCGGAAACTCATCCTCGTCTTTATAAGTTATATACAAGTTCAATTGATTAACAACTTCTTTTTACAAGCGTTTTTGAGCGTAGGACTTCCAACTCGTTATCAATATTCTTAGAAGAAGTCATCAGACCACTTAATCCCATATCCTCCAATTCCGAAGAAACTCCCGAACCTCCTCCCTTCTTCTCATCTTTTATTAGAACGGTGGCTGAAATATTATAAATGGGAGTAGCCCAATGCAGATAAAACCATGCACCAACAAGGCAGAGCAACACTGTCCCTACAGACCAAGGCCAATGAATAACATATTTAAAAAGCAATGTCCGGAAATCTACTTGTTCTTCAGCCATTTGGCGTTCCTTCCCGTTTTGATTTTCTTCTTTCATGACTCTTTCTTTTTATTTCAAGATGTTAAACAACAAGCTGGCAATAGAAACAAGGATAGAAGTAGCAGAGAACCATAAGCTTGTACTAGTTCCGATATCTGAGTTTCGTGCTTTCGCCTTATTCGAGTAACGTATATGATATCATTCTGCTGCAGATAGTAATAAGGGGAAAGGATTAATTGTCTCAGCTTTATTCAGATCCAATGGAATTATTTCCTGCTTGCCATTAGCATTCTCCCGTATTAGTTTTACATCATCACGCAAACCATATACGGTCATATCACCTGCCATAGCCAAAGCTTCCAGAATGTTCACTTTTTCATTGGAAATCGTGAATGTACCGGGACGGGCAACTTCTCCGATCACAGAAATCTTATAATTTACCATACGTACTGTTACAATAGGAGTTTCAGTAATATAAGGTTTCAACTTTTCAACGATCATTTGTTCGGTTGCCTTCTTGGTTAATCCGCCTACATGAAGTTCACCCAATACGGGGAAATTGATATTACCGTCGTTATCAACCAGGTATTGCTGCAGAACAGGCTGAGTAGTTGTATAATTCAAAGCAGCATTACTCTGTGTGGCCACTGTCAGATTAAAAGGCGCAGCCAGTTCAGGACTGGTACATGACACTACAATAGTCAACAAATCTTTGGGCATGATCTTTGCATCATACAATTGTGCATCTTGAGTACTATACAGTACCACTTCCGCATCCTGCAGGTAAGGTACTTTTTTAGTAAGACTGGCAAGCTGTCAACAAAAAATGTTGCCAATACGTAATATCCTAATTGTTTCATTTTCTTCATATTATTTCTTTCTATTGTTTTTTATTCTATCTTCATTAAAATTTAATCATTTTTATCGATCACCTCTCTTATATGCCCCATCTTTTTGCTTCAAATATAACAGAAGGTTCTATAACATTTATTGTATGCCATGCCCCCTGCAGGTATTTGGATACCAAATTTTACCTTCTGCAGGAGATAATATTTGACGTGAAACCTCTTTAAAGTTTTTTTTTGTCTTATCACATCATCACAACAGGAAGTTGCCTCATGAACGTATTCATTCACTTCTTCATAGATGATTTCTTCTAATTTACCAACAAGACATATTACAGTTTCTGCCGTCTTTTCATGTCGATGAATAGGCACCTCTGTTCCTGGCTGCAAAGCAAGCGTTGAGCATACGTTGGCTAGTATCGGCAGATGAAGTACGCAAGTCGAAGTTCTGACGTAAACGTGGATTCTCCATAGCCTGTTCTAATAATGTCCCTAAAAATTCTTTATCAAAATCCATAACTATTATTTTTTCAATGATGCGAGATATTCCTCATGTAAATGGTAGTATTTTTTCATAAACAAGATGTGAGCAATAACCAATACAACCAATGTAGTAACCATATACAGCCAATGAGCAAGCACTGTATTGGGACAGAGATAGATAAATCCAAGAGAAATCAATAACTGCATAATCATATACAGAGATGTCACCTTTACATGTCCAATCTTTAATTCATTAGCCATAATCTGATAAGCATGCTTACGATGAGCCTCACCCAAGTTCTCGTGCAACATAATACGATGTACGATAGTCATACAGCCATCCACACCATATACTAACAAGAATACCAGCCAAGTAATATCCGTTGTCCTGATCATCACATTACCTAAC
>VOFJ01000774.1_pt1 | contig 29763 bp, 48 predicted proteins | sample 5384081 | NCBI WGS metagenome assembly VOFJ01 (sample SAMN12384729, study PRJNA508395) | human gut metagenome | isolation source: healthy gut I | host: Homo sapiens | reverse complement strand
TCGACCGCGTCAGACAGGGCTATGTGGTAGATTTTTTCTATTTCAGCCTGATCAATTTTCCGATCTTTAATGTTGCGGATATTTATGTGACAGCAGCGGCATTTTTTATTGATCTTTTATGTCTGTTCTATTACAAAGAAGAAGATTTTGAACAGATTTTCCCATCGGGTTCTTCCAGACAACATTCTTCGGAGAAAAAAGACAATGACTAGAGAAACATTTGAAGCGGGAATTGCATATGAGGGAGAGCGGCTGGACAAGTATCTGGAATCTCATTTTCAGCGAGACAGATGCGGCGCAGTCGCGCTCCTTTTTTCAAAAACTGATCAAAGAGGGGCATGTGCTTGTCAATGATACGGCGCAGAAAGCCAACTACCGGTTAAAGGCAGATGATATGATCTGCGTTGAGATTCCGGATGCGGTACAGACGCCGATTCTTCCGGAAAATATTCCGCTTGACATTCTCTACGAGGATGACGATCTTTTAGTCGTCAACAAGCCGAAGGGAATGGTCGTCCACCCGTCCGCAGGACATTATACCGGCACGCTTGTCAATGCCATCATGTATCACTGCAGGGACAGTTTGTCCGGCATCAACGGGGAGATCCGCCCGGGAATCGTACACCGCATTGATATGGACACAACAGGCTCACTGATTGTCTGCAAAAATGATGAGAGCCATGTTTTTATTGCAGAACAGATCAAGGAACATTCCGTGAACCGGGCTACCGCGGCATTGTATACGGTGTAGTGAAAGAGGAGGAGGGTTACCGTCAATGCGCCGATCGGACGCCATCCAATCGAGCGCAAGAAAATGGCAATCAATGAGAAAACGGCAAGCCTGCCATCACCCATTACAAGGTTCTGGAACGCTTTGAGCGGTACACATACATGGAGTTTAAACTGGAGACCGGGCGCACCCACCAGATCCGAGTGCACATGGCTAGCATTGGTCATCCGCTGCTTGGCGACACGCTGTATTCCAGCGGAAGAAGTCCCTATAAGCTGCAGGGGCAGACGCTTCATGCCATGACGATCGGCTTCATTCATCCGAGAACCAGAGAGTACATGGAGGTTACAGCGCCTCTTCCAGAATATTTTTTGAAAAAATTCTGAAAAGATTTGCGATAATTTCAAAAAATAATTCCGTTTTTCAAAAAAATGTATTATAATATATTCATAGAATGTTAGGAAAGGCGGGATCTTTTATGGGCAACAAAATCTATACCATTGGTCGTGAATTTGGCAGCGGGGGAAGAGAAATCGGCGAAAAAAGCTTGCGGAACGTCTTGGAATTAAGCTCTACGACAAAAGAATTGTTACAGCAGGCGGCAAAGGAAAGCGGTTTCTGCGAGGAGATTTTCGAGAATCATGATGAGAAACCGACCAGCAGCTTTTTGTATTCCCTGGTCATGGATACATATTCGCTGAACGGCTATCATTCGGCACCGTTTCTCGATATGCCTTTAAACCACAAAGTGTTCCTGGCGCAGTTTGATACCATCAAAAAGATTGCAGAGCGGGAATCCTGCGTGATTGTTGGAAGATGCGCCGATTACGCATTATCGGACAATCCGGACTGCATCAATATCTTTATTCATGCGGACATGGACAAACGCGTTAAGATTATCAGCCAACGCGCCAATATTACGGAAAGCAAAGCCAGGGATCTGATCCAGAAACAGGATAAGCAGCGTGCAAGTTATTATAACTATTATACAAGCAAAAAAAATGGGGCGATTCCCAGAGCTATCATCTGACACTGGACTCCGGTAAACTGGGGAATTGACGGTTGTATTGATATGATCTTAAAGTTCCGTGAAATCCTCGATGCATCCAGATAACATCATCGGCTAATATCATACAACGTGAACGAAATGGTTTCAAATGGTTTCAAAGAGGCGGCACTTATTTGATTTAAGGTGCCGCCTCTTTATGTCTGCGCAAACAAACACCGGCAAAATGCAGGAAAAAACGCACATATTCCTTGAAATGCGGGCGGCGGTGTGCTATAGTAGAGATACAGATATTTATTCGCAAAACACAAGTTTAACGAATAGTTGCTGGCATAAAACAACCATTAAGCTGTTTTACGCTGTGCCGGATATTTTACGGGTTCTGTTTTAACAGATCTCTTCGGAATCCAGCAGAATGGTAAACGGACCGTCATTTAACAGAGAGATCTTCATATCCGCACCGAAAATACCGCAGCCGGTATCTGGAATCTGTTCTTTGCACCGTGCGACAATATAATCATACATCCGGCTCGCCATTTCGGGCTTCCCGGCACGGACAAAGGAAGGACGGTTTCCTTTGCGGCAATCCGCATATAAGGTAAACTGCGAGATCAGCAAAAAGACTTCCGACGACGTCCGCCAACGATAGATTTGTTTTTCCGCCCGCATCCTCAAAAATACGAAGCCCCAACAGCTTTTTGATCATTTTATCGGCGATTGCGGTCGTATCGGTATCGGCAATTCCGATCAGAACCAAAAATCCTTTTTGAATTGCGCCGGTGACATTGCCGTCTACCGTGCAGGATGCCTCGGTTACGCGCTGTATTACAAATTTCATTTTATCAATCTCCTTTTTGAATTATTTGCTTCGTTGATCCTAAATTTCATTTCATGATAGATCATTTCATGACAGATAATTTCATTATAAAATAGTTACGAGGTGATATGCAATCTATGGAATTAAAAAAACTTTTAAGCTATACACGCCAGGCGGTTGACGATTATAAACTCATTGAGGAGGGGCGATCATATTGCGCGGTCGGTATTTCCGGTGGCAAGGACTCTCTCACTCTCCTCTACGCGCTTGCCGGACTCAGACGCTTTTATCCAAAGAAATTCACACTCATGGCAATCACCGTCGATCTGGGATATGACTCTTTTGATCTTACTCCCATAAAGCAGCTCTGCGAGGAACTTAAGGTACCGTACCACATTGTAAAAACAGAGATTGCACGTATCCTGTTTCACGGCGACAGCGTGTCGGACAAAGCAGTCAAGGGATCTCCGTGTGCGCTGTGCGCCAAAAATGCGCAAGGGAGCACTCAATGAGGCGGCTCTGGAATTAGGATGCAATAAGGTTGCCTACGCACATCACATGGATGATGTGATTGAGACGGCGTTTCTTTCCATGATTTTTGAGGGAAGATTCTATGCGTTTCCACCGAGCACACATTTAGACCGCACACAGCTTGTGGTCATACGCCCCTTACTATACGTCTCTGAAGCGGAAGTAAAAAGGATTTCGGAATAAGATGAAGCTTCCGGTCGTCGCCAATCCATGTCCTGCAGACGGGCACACACAGCGTGCTTACGTGAAAAATCTGATCCGACAGATCAATCTGGATCATCCCGGAGCCAAAAACAGCTTTTTCATGCAGTATTACATGGAAATATCCCCGGATGGCAGACAGACGTCGCTGAGGAAAAGGAGAATTCAATTCGTTTATGAAAGAAAAAGCATATTATGAAAATGTGAATGTAAAAATGAAGTAAAATTGCGCAAGCTTCTGGAACAGCTTCCGGATTTCTGCAAACAGTTTTTCATTGGCATTGAGCCAACCACTTCCTCGCGTACCAGAATCGCGTATGCTTACGATATCGGCTGTTTTTTTTGACTATCTCTGCGATGTGAATCCCATTTGCCAGAACTATACCGTAAAGGATATTCCGCTCTCGCTTTTAGACGAGCTCACGCCTATGGATATCGAGGAATATCTCTCCTATCTGAAGTATTACGAAAAAAACGGTGTAGAGCCACACGAACGACGAGCGCGGTATCAAGCGAAAGCTGGCCTCTCTCCGCTCCTTTTTTACCGCTACTATTTCAAAAACGACCTGATAAAAAATGATCCGGCCGTGAAAGTGGACATGCCCAAGATTCACGACAAAAAAATATTATCCGGCTGGATATCGATGAGGTCGCGAGACTGTTAGACGAAGTCGAATCCGGTGAAAGTCTGACTCCACGCCAGCAAAAAATATCACGACCGCACAAAGACAAGAGATCTCGCCCTTATGACGCTGCTCCTCGGAACCGGAATCCGTGTCTCGGAATGTGTCGGACTCGATCTGGAAGACGTGGATATGCGCAATAACGGCATCAAGATTCACCGAAAAGGCGGCGCAGAGGTTGTTGTATACTTTGGGGAAGAAGTACGCGAAGCACTTCTCGCTTATATGGTTGAGCGCCAGAAAATAACCGCCGAAGACGGCAGTATCAACGCCCTCTTTCTCTCCTTGCAGAACCGGAGAATCAGCGTGCGTTCGGTCGAAAATCTGGTCAAAAAATATGCAAAACTGGTGACCAGCTTAAAGCATATTACACCGCACAAACTGCGCAGTACCTACGGCACCTCCCTCTATCGCGAGACGGGGGGATATCTATCTGGTCGCGGATGTACTCGGCCATAAGGACGTCAACACGACGCGGAAGCATTACGCTGCCATCGACGATGATCGACGACGCAGCGCAGCCAAATATGTAAAGCTCCGTGATGTCTAGTGTTCCCCGGAGATGCATCCATCGCCTTAAGTCCTATCAGATCCGTGGCTCTGGCAAGACTCTGACAAACAAAAAGCTGTTTATAAAAAAAGCAGCTCACAAAGAAGCTCCAGTCATCCGACCGGAGCTTCTGCTGGCTTAAGAACTTCATCTAACTTTTCCTGGATACGTACCTTCACCAGATCCGCAATCTCATGCGTTTTGAGACCGCCATATTCATCGTATAAGATCGGTTTCAGATAATGTACCTGCGTGGTGACCGGTCCCAAACAAAAGCTGTTAAAAAAACTTTATAAGAATCAATCAGAGCCACCGGTACGATCGGTGCCTTTGTCTTTAACGCAATCTTAAAACTGCCGGCTTTAAAATCACACACATGGTTCTTATTGTTAAATTCGTATCCGCCCTCCGGAAACAGAATATAACGCTTTCCCTGCTTTACTTCCTCGGATACCTCATTGATGATCGTCAATGCCTGTCTGACATCCTTCTTATCCAGCCGCTTTCCCTGAAGCAGATCCACAAATTCACGAACCAGTATGGTATTGGACTTCGCCTTATCCATCACAAGAGAACATGGCTCCCTGTGGGTGTAGATAATGCCGAGTGCGTCGTACTTTCCCTGATGATTCGGATACATCATGTAGCCGCCTTCTGTCGGAAGCAGCTCTGTGCCGTAAGATTTTGTGTGGATGCCGCCGGTTACCTTCATCAGGCGAATCACATGGCGCGCCAGCGCGTAGCGCTCCTCTACACTATACTTTTCAGGATGATCCGCCTCCCTGCGCATCTTCGGTATCATATAAGGCGCTCTGAAAAGATTCATTAAAATGACATAGATAAACTTTATCATACGAGATAACTCATCCTCCGTAATTCATATTCTCTGTGCTGCCTTCCCGCACAATATGAGCTCGTCAGAATTCATTATACCGTACTTACCCAAAAAACACAACCGACCGGAGACGCTGCACAAAAAATACCATCTTACTTGAGATGTTCTGCCGAATAATACGGGATGGTCAGATACTGTCCGGAATGAATGTCCCCCGGCAGGATGTGATTGATCGCACAGATCTCCTCCATATATTCGTCCATGCTGTCGTAATCGTCTGTGATATATTCATCTGCGATATTCCAGAGGGTATCTCCCTTCTGGATCTGGATGCTTGTGTAATATTTATAAGAAGGTTCTGCAGGAGCCGCCTGTGTGCGGATCGTTCCCAGCAGGACAGAACCGATCACAATGACGGTTTAAAACCATCAATCCCAACATGAATGTGCGTCTCTGCGCCTTTACCGCTGCTCTTCTGCTTCTCATAAGAATACCTCCTGTCATGTTAATCGAACGTTCATTCCGAACGTTTGTTGCGAACATTTGTTTATGTTCCTATCATAATACCAGAACATCCGTTTGTCAACAAGAAAATCGAACAAATTTGCGGAATATATGTTTGCATTTTTTTTTGCATGCTGTGTTAAACTAAATTATACATAATAGCATTGGTAATGATTGACAGGAGGTATATGCATGGCATACGGCAAGATCAGCACGAAGCAGAGAGAGATTCTCGAATACATTAAACAGGAGATATTGAATAAGGGATATCCGCCCGCTGTGCGTGAGATCTGCGAGGCAGTTGACTTGAAGTCTACCTCCTCCGTCCACTCCCATCTGGAGACACTTGAGAAGAACGGATACATCCGCCGCGACCCGACGAAGCCGCGTGCGATCGAGATCATTGATGATAACTTTTTTAACCTCACCAGACGCGAGGTTGTCAATGTCCCGATTCTCGGGAATGTGGCTGCCGGTCAGCCGTTACTCGCAGTCGAGAACATTGAGACCTACTTCCCGATTCCGACCGAATTTCTCCCGAACGCGGAGACGTTCATGTTGAGGGTAAAGGGCGAAAGCATGATCAACGTCGGCATCTTCGACGGAGACAATGTTTTAGTTGAGAAGCAGTCGACCGCGCGCAACGGCGAGATGGTCGTCGCGCTGGTGGAGGATTCCGCTACAGTTAAGACCTTTTATAAGGAGGACGGTTATATCCGCCTTCAGCCGGAGAATGACACGATGGATCCGATCATTGTTCCAGATTGCCAGATTCTCGGAAAGGTCATTGGTATTTTCCGTTTTCTTTCCTGATGAAGTTCGGTATTCCTGGAATAAAATGCAGATTCCTATTATAATGTACAAGAAAGAATCGTGCTTTGCAGGATTCTCCGCCTGCGGCGGGTTGGTCCAGCGACATCGCGCGAGTGCACATCCCTGCGGAGCTTTTCTATGTAACAGGAACGAAGTTTCCTATTATATAGAAAAAAGTATGCCCCCTTTCCTGTCAGCCAGAAGGGAGGCATACTCTTTTTACGACACTCTTAAATTCAAAAACACGCATCTATGACCTTTCCGTCTCTCCGGAATCTTACGGATCGCCGCATCTATGACCTTTCCATTTCTCCGGAATCTTACAGATCAGCCACATCTACGATCTTTCCGTCTCTCCAGAGACGCTCCAGATCATAGAATAAACGATCTTCCTTGGAAAAAATATGGACAATGATGTCACCGTAATCCATGAGAATCCAGGTAGAACTGGAATTTCCCTCGATCTGTTTGGTCTTAAGTCCCGCTTTGTATAATGCCTCTTCGCAGGCATCACGCATTGCCTGAATCTGATTCTGATTCGTTCCGTCCGCAATCACAAAATAATCTGCAACCGGTGAAATCTCACGGATATCAATGATCTTAACATCCTCCGCCTTGCGGTCTTCCAAAAGCCGCTACTGCTATTTTTACAATATTCTTGTGATGTCATTGCATGTTTCCTTTCTATCTGTTCTTTGTTCGTTTTAACAGGTAATCCGTCAAACCGGATCTGTCTGTTCCTTCTGGTACTGCCGGTAGAATTCATAGGCAAGCTGTGTGGAGGGATCTAACGGTCCGCCGACCCTGGAGCGGTATTTCAATGTGTCGCAGAGAATCTCCGCCATACAGGCATCCAGATCTTCAAATGCCAGTTTCCGCACCCTCGGCAGATCTGCGGCCTTGTTCCTTCCCGGCTCGATATAATCCGCAATATAGATGATCTTATCGAGCGTACTCATATCCGGCGCGCCGGTTGTGTGCACCTTGATGGCGTGCAGGATCTCAGGATCTTTTACTTCATAGACCGTCTCTGCCAGATAAGCTCCCCAGCTTGGCATGCAGCAGAAACGGGCTCTCATATTCTACGGCATTGATGGGAATGTCATGTTCCTCACAGATCTGAAGCTTCTCATCGTCCGGAATACATTTGGCACAATCGTGGAGCAGACCTGCGAGCATCGCCTGCTCGATCGATGTCTCATAAGCCATCGCCATACATCCGGCGGTATACATGACACCTTTCGTGTGCTCATACCGTCCCTTATCCAACTCTTTTTTAATCGTTTACGAATCTCATGCTGTTCCATTTTTATTCTCCCAAATTCGATACACCGTACAGATGATAGCGTTTGATCAGCTCCCACACCTCGCCTGGGAGCATGGCGGGACATTCACCTGTCATGCGGATCTGTGCGCGGATTGCCGTCGAGGAGACATAGGTCCGTCCGCCCGCAAGCGGATAGATCTCAGCCGGAAACAGCGCCTTGATGCGCCGTATTTTTTTCCTCAATCTGCGGCAGTTCTAAGGTATCCCCTGACCGCTGCAAGCACGGTGGCATTCTGACAGATGATCTCCGGATGCCTCCACTTGTCAAAAGTAGTCCAGGGAATCGGCTCCCATGATAAAGAAGAATTGATCCTCCGGGAACTGTTCCTTTAGATGCTGCAGCGTCTTATACGTATAACTTGTCCCGGAAGACTCTATTTCTATACGTGAAAGCTTAAATGACGCATCATTTTTGATGGCCGCCTGCGTCATTTCCGCGCGCACCTGCGCGGGTGTCATCTCCGCCTCCTCCTTATTCGGAGAGTGCCCTGCCGGTATGAACCACACCTCGTTCAACGCGAACTCCCGGTAGGCGCTCCTTGCAATATTCAGATGTCCCTGATGAATCGGATCAAACGAGCCGCCTAAAATTCCGATCTTTCTCATGCCGGAAGTTCAAACTTGCTGTTTTTCTTCGCCTGGCGGAATAAGATGATCTTCTTGCCGATGACTTTTACAACAGCAGAATGTGTGCGCTCTGCGATGACCTGTGCAATCTCCCGCGGATCATCCGCACAATTCTTTAATACGGAAATCTTAATCAGTTCCCGTTTCACCTCTAATGCTTCATCCAGCGCCTGGATAATCTCCGGTGTCAGGCTTGCCTTGCCGATCTGAAAGATTGGATCTAAGGTGCTTGCACATCCTCCGAGATAGGCGCGCTGCTTACTTGTCAATTCCATATCCTGCTTCCTCCTCTTTACTTATAATAATCAAATTCAAAACCGTACATGCGCACGGTATCGCCGTCCTCAATTCCCTGTGCCTCCAGGTCTTTTTAAAATGCCCTGCTCCTTCATGAACTTCTGGAAGAAAAGGAATCCCTTCTCGGAATCCATATTCGTATAGCCAAGCATCTTCTCGATCTTCGGTCCTTCCACAACGAATGCACCGTCGTCAGCCACCGTAATCGTGTATGGCTCATCCTTAAAGAAACGGAGTGCCGGATCGAATTCAGGCTCATAGACAACCGGCTCCTTGCTGCACTGGTCGAGAAGCTCGCTCACGCAGTACAACAGTTCCTTTAATCCCTTGCCGCTTACGGCAGAAATCGGGAAACACACGGATTCCGTCTTTTTCAAAAGTGTCCTTTAACTTCTGGATAATCTCATTCTCGTCCCCGTAGACCGCATCCATTTTATTTGCCGCGATGACCTGCGGCTTTTTAACAGTGCCGGATCGTAAGCTTCCAGCTCCTTGTTGATCGCGATAATATCCGCCACAGGATCACGTCCCTCGGTGCCGGCAGCGTCCACCATGTGGATCATTACCTTCGTGCGCTCGATATGGCGCAGAAATTCAAGTCCAAGTCCAACACCCTCGGAAGCGCCCTCAATCAGTCCAGGAATGTCGGCAATGACGAAACCCTTCGCGCCGTCTAAATCCACCACGCCAAGATTGGGCTGCAGCGTTGTAAAATGATAGTTGGCAATTTTCGGCTGTGCGTTGGTCACGCGCGATAACAGCGTGGATTTCCCGACATTCGGGGAAGCCGACCAGACCGACGTCCGCGATTACTTTTTAATTCCAGCTTGACTTCAATCTCGATCGAATCTCCGCCCGGCTGCGCATATTTTGGTGCCTGCATCGTCGATGTCGCGTAATGCTGGTTGCCAAGTCCGCCTCTGCCGCCCCGCAGAATGACCTGTCTGCGGTTCTCTCCGGACATATCGGCGATGACCTTGCCGGACTCTGCATCCTTGATCACGGTTCCCTCCGGCACCTTTAAGATGAGATCCTCACCGTTTTTGCCGTGGCAGTTGCGCTTGCCGCCCTCTTCTCCGGGCTGTGCCGCAAACTTTCTGCGATGACGGTAATCCGTCAGGGTGTTTAAACCTTCATCCACCACAAAGACCACGTCGCCGCCCTTGCCGCCGTCGCCGCCGTCAGGACCGCCATCCGGCACATATTTTTTCACGGCGGAAGCTCACATGCCCGTCGCCGCCTTTCCCTGATTTTATGATAATTGTTGCTCTGTCTGCAAACATTATATTCTACCTCAATTCAACTTCAGGCAGCAGATGCTGCCACCTACCGAACGGTTACAAATCCAGATACAAGAAGACCCGGCTATAGACGCCTGCCATCAGGTAAGCGCTGCATAGTCGGGTCTACACTCTGCATCTTATTACTCAGCTACTGGATAAACAGAAGCCTGCTTCTTGTCTTTTTCCTTTTCTCTCGAATCTTAAGATACCATCTGTCAGTGCGAATAATGTATCATCACCGCCGATGCCTACATTAACGCCCGGATGAATCTTTTGTTCCGCGCTGTCTGTATAAAATGTTGCCAGCCTTCACGAACTGTCCGTCTGCTCTCTTAGCGCCTAATCTCTTGGATTCGGAGTCACGGCCGTTCTTTGTAGAACCAACACCCTTTTTTATGTGCGAATAACTGAAGGTTCATTTTCATCATGTTCTACACCTCCCTGAAAATTCAGAATGATATAATCATTCCCATAAGTATTCTGTATTCCCTGCAGGCCAAGTACCAGCGACTGCATCAGCAATCCGGCATCGTGACCGGCCGGTGAAGTAAAAATCGCATTCGAGCGAATCTCGCCATCGTCTTCGTCGGCATCCGTCTCGCATGGTTCGTCGGTAAACAGCCCGATGGAATTGATCGTATTGATAACCAGTGCAGAAATTCCCGCACATACAATATCCTCGCCTTCATCGGCATACCCGGCATGTCCCAGGCAGTCGAAGCCCAAATACTACTCACCGTCATGATTGCGGAAAATCGTTATCTTTGTCATAACAACCTTCCAGGATTAAGCGTTGATCTTCTCGATCTTAACCTGTGTAAACGCCTGTCTGTGACCGTTCTTCTTGTGATAGCCGGTCTTTCTCTTGTACTTGTAAACAATAACTTTCTTGGATCTTCCCTCTTTTTACAACGGAAGCCTCTACAGATGCGTTTGCTACATCAGAACCAACCTTAATTCCGTTGTCTGATACAGCTAAAACCTGATCAAAAGTTACTTTCTCACCAGCTTCTTTACCAAGCTTTTCAATGGTAATGATATCGCCTTCGGATACTTTGTACTGTTTACCACCTGTTGCTATAATTGCGTACATATGGCACCTCCTATTATCATTACTCGCCAGTTGTGGTGTCGCCCGGGCAATCCGGACGGACTTTGAGACCTCACTGTGCGGCATACTCGATTATAATAGCATAGCAGTCTGGTTTCGTCAACAGATTTTTTTTTTTTTTTTGCCAAATTTCTTGACTTTTTCCTATGGATCGTGCTATACTCTCTTCGCTAAAACTTGGTGTGGACTTTTCAAGTCTGACTTTTTTTCGCCACACAATGATTCTTTTAAGTCATTGTGTGGCGTTTTCTGTTTTATTCTGGATACAATAAACCCAGACCATTATATAGGACATTATAGTAGGAGGAAATACCACATGAACGAAACATTTATGAAAGAAAAACCGATACTGCCGCTGCTTACCTCCATGGCGCTTCCGATGGTCATATCCATGATGGTAAACGCACTTTATAATATTGTAGACAGTCTGTTCGTCGCCAGAATCAATGAAAATGCCATGACAGCGCTGTCCCTCGTCTTCCCGATTCAGAATTTTGTCAACGCGCTTGCCATCGGATTCGGCGTTGGTATCAATGCGCTGATTGCCTATTTTCTCGGAGCAGGCGACAAAAAGGCGCCGACCGCGCCGCCACACAGGGACTTGTTCTGGCACTCATTCACGGCGTTGTCGTCACTGTGTTAAGCATCTCCATCATGCCGGCTTTCCTGGACATGTTCACCAACGATGTGCAGGTATATCAGATGGGAATGGAGTACGCGGTGATCGTATTTGCGTTTTCGACAATCACCATGGCGAATCTTTCCTTTGAGAAAATCTTCCAGTCCGTGGGACGCATGACAGTATCCATGATCGGACTGCTGTGCGGAAGTATTACCAATATTATCTTAGACCCGCTCCTGATTTTCGGCATCGGAATTTTCCCGAGACTTGGTATCGCCGGCGCAGCGATTGCCACAGCGCTCGGTCAGCTGTGTACCCTCCTTCTTTACCTGACGACGGTGTACAACAAGCGCCCGATCCCGGTCAAAATCCGCAAAGAATACCTTTGCTTTTCATAAAGAAACCGACCATCGTCTCTACTCGATCGGAGTTCCTGCCATCTTAAATCTTGCCCTGCCATCGCTGTTAGTATCCGTCTTAAACGGTATTCTGGCAGCTTACTCCCAGATCTATGTAGTCATTCTGGGAATCTATTACAAATTACAGACCTTCCTCTATCTTCCGGCAAACGGCATTGTCCAGGGCATGCGTCCGCTGATCGGCTATAATTACGGTGCCGGCGAGCAGAAGCGCGTGAAAAAGATCTATGAGATTACGCTTGCGATGAGTGCTGTCATTATGGCGCTCGGCACAATTTTATGCCTGGTGGCATCGCGCGGTCTGATGGAACTGTTCACCGAAAATGCCGAGACGATCGCAGCCGGAGGAACCGCACTGCGCATCATTAGCGCAGGCTTTATCATCTCCTCCGTGTCCGTCACAGCCTCCGGCGCCTTGGGAGGGACTTGGAAAAGGAACGCATTCCCTTGTCATATCGCTGTTCCGCTATGTAATTCTCATGATCCCGGCAGCCTTTGTATTGTGCCGTATCTTTGGACCAACCGGGTATGGCATGCTTTCTGGATCACCGAAGCAGTCACCTCGGTCATCGCCGCTTATGTCTACCATAAGGCGGCCGGAAGCAGAAAATAACATCTGTCAAAAAAAGAGGCTGGTGCTTTAAGCAGACATTTCTTTTCTCCCTTTTTCTGAAAAGTGTGTCTGATGCTATTATCAGAGAATTTGATGAATATTTATACTTTCGCTAACTGTTTTGGCGATTTGAGCGATTTGCTGGGTTACTAAACCATACTGCACCCAGCTATCCTCCCAGACTAAATTTGAGTTCTGGTTGAAAGCATAAAGAAAGGCTATCCAATCTTTTGACTTGGTAGCCTTTGAAAATTTTTTATTCAGTTTTTAATGATTATTCAGCTTTAGGAAGTGGAAGTAATAATTTCTTCAACTACTGCACCAGCACTGAACTCTACTTTGATTGCACCGCCAATGGTATCAAGAGCATATACTTTTTTGCCAATTCTGCTTCATCATTTGTTGTTACTCTAATAATGATGTTGTTTGTGGTCTCATATACGCCAGACGTTACAACAAATGGGATTTCCTTATTTACCATTGCATTTGTTATCTTTTCCTGTAACTCTGTGAGATATGCCAATGTGTAAGTACCTTTTACAAAAGTAGTATTGTTTTCACTTCTGCCAAGTTCCTTACAAATAGCTGTTCTATTAGCTGGTGTATCTTCTGTAAGAACGATTACAAATTTTCCATTAGCATCTGTATAGGAACCACCAAAAAACTCTGAGGTATCTTTGGTTAAGTCACTGCTATTTACTTCTTCGTTATATTCTCCCTTATTGTCTGCAGGAACATCTTCTATAATAGTTTCTGAAGTATCTTCGATTTCTGTACTTTTTTACTTTCTTGAATTTTTACAGATTCTTCTTTGTTGTTCTGTAAATCCTCAACTTTATTATTGTTTTCGATTGGTAATGACTCAACTGTTGGTGTGTTGGTATCCTCTACTGGTGATAAGTGTATTACCATAGGAATACATAAAACCAATAAGGCAAAGCATGTTGCGATTGTTCCCCACTTAACCCATGCAAAATTATTTTTTCTCTTGTTGTTCATATGAGCTTCCTTAATATATTGATTGTTAATGTCACCAAGAGTATCAAACAAATCTTCTTTTTTTTCATAATACATAACCCCTTTCCGATAAGTATTCTTTAAGTTTAGAACGTAATCGGTTTAATGTAACCGATACATTACTTTCAGTCATTTCATACCGCCTTGCAATTGATGAAACGCTGTCAGAATACCAATATCTACAGATGAATATGTTTCTCTTTTTTTTGGTGGCAAGGTTTCCAGAAAAGAATTGATTGTTGCGACAAGTTCTCGTCTGTCAATTTCTTGCTCTACATCATCTACGCCAGATACACACTCTGCAAGTTCGTCAAGAACGACTGCTATTTCTCCGTTTCCACGTTTCATCACATGATTATGTTTGTATTTGTTAAAAGCTAAATTTCTTGTGATTTTCCCAAGGAACGCAGATAGAATTGTTGGTATAGTTGGCGGTATAGAGTTCCATGTACTTAAATATGTATCATTGACGCATTCTTCTGCATCTTCATTATTACCTAGGATATTTTTTTTTGCAATAGAAGTGCAGTATTTCCCATACTTCTTTGCAGTTGCAGATAATGCACGCTGGTCTCTATTTAAATACAACTGAATAATGTCCTTGTCGTTCATACTCAATCCTCCTTTCTGATTTTTTCCCTTACACCTATATAGGCAACTTCTGAACCATAATCTTACACTTTTTTCAAAAAAATTTTTTTTTCTAAATTTATATACCAAATATATCAGATTGTCGAAAGAAAGGACATAGCAAAAATAAACCATGCTATGTCCTTTAGGAAAAAAAAAATTTTATATTGATTTGGAGCAACAATAAACCGAACCGCTTTTTGGAATTGCTAGGATGTAGATTTATACATCCAAAATATAGAATTATACACGCTTTTCATTCAGACACACAATTCCGAAAAGGGAGTTTCTTTTTTTTTAAGTGATAAGTAATATGATAGACAGCTTATCTGTTGATTTCAGCTGGAATGCATAGGATACATTCTGTTCAAAAAATGCGGCATTTCTAACCAGCCGGGATTTGCATCTGCGATGATCCGTGTCTTTCCAAGTTTGGAACACTCCACGGACTGTGTCCGCAAGCCAACAGACAATTTTAGGACTTTTGTGCGTGCTCCTTGTGCCACCACTGAGCAAAAACATAACCGCGCGAAGCCGATGTTTGAATTGGCATCTGCCCTGTTTTCAATAGCAGATGTCAACGAGTTTCGGTTCGCGCGGTTTTATATTGTCTGTGAAGCGGTGGCACTAGGGGCACTAAAAAGTCCGCTCATTTGGTCTGTGGCTTGTCGGACACACACCGGGAGAGTCCAAACGTGGAAGAGACACGGAATCAGATGCAAACCTCCGGCAGGAAGAAATGCTCTCATTTTTTTCAAATAATTGTATCCTATGCAGTTCCAGCTGAAATCTACATGCTGTGTTTTCTGGCATATTACTTATCGCTTCAAAATTCACTGCCCTCTAAAGTACCAGCCCCTTTTTGGACACTTCCTCCTGAAAGATCATGCGAAGCTGCCCTTTCAGCGGAACATTCAGTTCCCTCAGGGTGTCATCCAATGCATCTAACGTCTCGATCATGTCCACCACGTTCGCATTGCTACCCATGTGTCCGATACGGATCACCTGCCCCGCTAGGGAGTCAAACGATCCTGCCAGCATGATACCGTGCTTCTGCCGCATGGTCTGTAAAATGGCATCCGCGGTCGTCTCTTTCGGGACGTCAAACACCGTGACGGTATTGGAGAAACCGGACGCAAGGTGTAAGTTCAGTCCCGCTCCGCGGACTGCCGCCCTGCATGCCTCACCGATCCGCGCGTGCCGCGCCAGCATATCCGGATCACCCGCGATATTGTCGAACGCGGCGCGCAGTCCGTAGATATCACTGATCGGCATGGTGTACGGGAACCACTTTTTCTCGTAATATCCCTCAAACACCTTAAGGTTTGCATAAAAAGAGGCAATCGGTACATTTCTGCCATCGATGGCTGCCCATGCCGCATCACTCACCGTGACAAACGTCAGTCCCGGAGGCGCCGAAACAGCTTTCTGGGAACCGCCGCAGAGGACATCAATCTGAAAATCATCCACGCGCACATCCTCGCCGAACATGCCGGAGACGGAATCCACCACCGTGAGTATCCCGTATTTTTTCAGAAGCGGACAAAGCGCAGAGATGTCAGTTAACATGGCGCTCGGGGTATCGCAGTGCACGAGCGTTGCATATTTGTAATCGTGATGTTCCTTTAAATATTCTTCCAGGGCGGCCGGATCAAATCGGATTTTTCTCATCCACGGAATACAGAACCGGCTTTCCGCCATACATGGAAACGAAATCAGCAAACCCTCTGCCGTATACGCCGTTATCCAGCACCAGTACCGGATCGCCCGGTTCCGTCAGGGAGGCACAGGCAGCCTCAAGCCCCCAGAATTCCCTCTCCGCCTAAAATCAGGGTCTCATTCCCGGTGTGCAGCAGGCGGCTGATCAGTTCACAGGTCTCCTTATAAAAAAATCTACGAAAGTTTCATCCAGATCCGGATTGGTGCAGGGAAAACTGCGCGCCATGCGGACATTCTCTTTTGACCTGCGTAGGTCCCGGTGTCATAATCTTATACATGGAAACGCCTCCTTAGTTCCACAGTTTTTGCAGCTACTTTCTTTAACGGTGCAATGATGATAAGAACGATCACAGCTGCAGTTCCGATCTGAAGCAGGTTGCCCGGAATCGATGTCACCGGTGTAATCCAGTTGCCGTAAATAATTCCCTCTGCGATGGTAATATCCGCCGATCTTGATCGCGCAGGCAGCAAGCATTGCCACAACATACCACTGAAAGCCCTGCTTCTTCTCTGTAATCCATCCCATCACAAATCCCATGCATCCGACGATCACAAAGGTAAACGGTGCCCATGCCGTCCAGCCGGACAGCAGATCAAACAGTCCCATGCCGACTCCGCCGGCAATGGCTCCCGTCTTTTTGCCAAACAGGATTGCGAAAATAAACAGTGGGACATTTCCAAGATGAATCAATCCGCCCTGCGGTGCAAACGGCAGACGAATGTTAATCAGCCAGGTAAATACATATACCAGTGCGATTCCGATCGCCGTGACGGTGAGAAAACGCACCTGCTCTGTGCTGGTTGTTTTTGTGCTGCTCATAGTTTTGGTTTCTGACATGACTCTTTCTCTCTTTCTTTTTTTTGTTAGAGCCATGATACCCCATTTCTGGATGAATGAATATGTCCAGTTTTACTATTTTTGACCAGTCCAGTTTCAGCTTTCATCTCCGGTGAATCCCATATTTCTCCGGTATTCGCTCGGCGAAACACCGCAGCAGCCCTTAAACAGTTTCATAAAGTGCTTCTCGTTCTCATAGCCGACGGCCTGGGAGATCTCCGCGATGCGCATATCGGTTCCTGCGAGCAGCCGCTTTGCCTCCTTCATGCGGATATCCCTTAAATAATTGACAAAATTGCTTCCGGTATACTGCTTAAACGAATAAGAAAACAGGGAATAATTCATGGACAGATAATTGGAGACAACCGCCATATTTAGACCTGTTAAGAGATGTCAACACAATTTTTGATTTTTTTGCATAAGAAATAGGCCTGATTATTCAGGCTTTTTTCTTATGCAACTATACTATATTCTTATATATTTCCATTACTCTTGCATAATAGATTTGCAAAAACTTATTTAAACCGGCTATTTTGGCTTGTTTCTTACTTTTTCCTTCATTCTCTTTTTTAATTATAAAATCATAGACACGAGTATCTGTTTTGGGCGGATGGGATTTCAGACTTTTCATAACCTCATAACCGGTTTTCCTTAATGCACTGTTTCCGCGTTTGCTTATTCTACGTTTGGTGCCGGTATATTGTCCTGATTGATAAGGCGGAGCATCAATTCCCGCATAAGCAACTAATGCTTTGCCATTATGGAAACGTCGAACGTCTCCAATGTCAGCTATAAACCTTACACATAACTTTTCACCCATGCCTCCCATTTGGCGTATCGTTTGATATTCTGGTAAAGTCTTTGCAAGATTTTGCATTTGTGATAATATTTGTTCTAGAGCATAACCTAATTGGCTTACTTGCTCTGTTGCTACTTCCATACAGAGTCTGGTTGAAGGGAACTCTGTTGGTAGTGTAGGGATACCGTCTTCCGCCAAGTGAAAAAGCTCGTCTGCCTTTTCTGATTGGAAACGGTATCCTTTTTCTTTACACCATTGCTTATAATTCTCTCGAAAAATTTCTTTTCCCATGCTTTTTTTATCATATCAACATGATAGAATTCTTTGGCAAAATCCACATATTTCACTTTTTTGAGAATTGAACACTGCTTGCTGTATCCAGCGCTTCTTTGAAACCAGGAAGCATCTCATCCATCAAATGTATTACATTCTGTTTAGCAGCAATCAAAAAGCTTTATGTATGTCTGATACTGCTTGGATAATAGACTTAATTCTGTGTAGCAGCTTGGATGAAATTTATATGGTTTCAGTTCGCTCCAGTATGCCAAACCGTACTTTGCTAATTTTTTTTTTTGCATCAAGCGGATCTGTTTTTGCGCCATGCAGCATAATGCGTGAAAATTGTCGTATAATATATGCATTTTCAACACATACAAAAAAGCCTTTTTTGATACAGAAATTGTGCAACCGGAAGATGATAATGCCCTGTTGATTCCATTACAATACGAATTTCTCCATCAAGTGATCCGATGTAATCAGCTAACATTGACATTTCTTCTACGGTATGCAAAACTTCAAAAACGATTCCTTAATAATCGTATTAGGATGTATCATGGCACAGACAGTGCTTTTCCCTTTTGATACATCAATTCCTACACTTACTATTTGTTTCATGCAAATCCTCCTTTTCTCCGCCAGACTTATTACCATTCAGACTTGTTCGTTACACGGATGTATTTAATCCAACCTGTTTAAACGAATGCTTATAATAAGAGGCGGAATAAACTCTAAAAAACGGGAGCTATGTCCCACCGCACTAGCCTTATCCGCCTTTTTATTATAATAAAAATAAGCATGCGGATACATACATAATGTATCTACATGCTTATAGTACAAGATCACTGGCATAGTGTTCTTCGATATAGGCGACCGCCTGCTTCATTTTCTGCTGATTCCCGTTTGTGTCAAACTGGCTTAAAATCCGCGCCTGCAGACCGGTCACAAATGCCAGCACCTTCTGTTCGTAGCGGTCGATTGCGTCCTCCCCGAATGGGTCTGTAATCTCTTTGATCTCCCCGCAGTTTTCTTTTTCCTCCAGCACATTCCGGTACGTTTTTGACGTCTCCGTAAGGAAATCCGTCATGCACTCCTCAAAGTCCCGGACACCGATGCGGCCATGCTTTACCTCGTAAAAAATTGCGTCCAGACGTGCTGCAGTTCCTCGGTGCGGTCGGTTCCAAGTAACTGCACCCGCTGCAGTTTCATCTCGTCTGCAACCAGCTTTGACGCCTCCTGCACCAGCTTCTGTGGGACACGCGGCATCTCCTGCCCATAGCGCATCTGACTGCGGTTCGTGCAAAACGCGCACCTGCGCATTTCCCGCGCCTCCAGATATGCCTCGCGCAGTTCGCGGATTCCCTGATGCGGCCGACTGATTCCGGTATATTCCTGCAAAAAGGATATTCCCCGGACGGTCCGAAAGTGCTTCCGCCTCGATTAAAAAGAGATCATTTCCCTCGACATCGCCCAGGAACAGGCAGTCCTTCGGGCAGGATTCCTCCTCTTTTTTCCGGTTTTCTGCAGCAGACCACATACGGCTTTCCGCTCAGATCTAAAATAAAATGCTGGTCATACTGGGTCTCCAACATGGTAAGCTCCTCTTCCGGCATCTCTGCCAGAAGCATCAGATGACGGATCTGCTGCTGTCCGAGCTTCTGGCGCGTTTTCTCCTGCTCCCTGCCCTCCTCAATCTCCTGATTCAGCCTGGCAAGTATGTCGCAGATTTTTTCGCGCTCGATCGGTTTTAACAGATATTCCCGCACCCCGTTGTGCATCATCGCCACCGCATAGTTAAAGTCATCGTAACCGCTGATCGCAACGGTGAGCGGTATGTGTTCACATTCCTGCATGCGCTCCACCAGCTCGATTCCGTCCATCTTTGGCATACGGATATCCGTAAACATGACATCGATGGACTGCTCTTTTAAAATCTCAAGCGCCGTCTCACCGTTGTTACATTCCATAATCACTTCCACCGGGACACCGCTCCGCTGAATCATCTTGCGGAGTCCCTGCCGGGATCAGTTTTTCATCCTCAACAATCAATACAGTCTTCATTCTGCTTCTCCCCTGTGCGTCATCGGAATGCGGACGATAATTTTGGTATAGCATCCGATCTGCGACGCCACTTCTATGCCATACGCCCCGCCAAATGCAATCTGGATCCGGTCCTGCACGTTTTTTTAAGCCGATTCCGTTTCCGGAACCCCCGCTCGAATCCAGTTCCCCTGCAATCTTCTGACGAAGCTGTGCCATCTCTTCCTCGGTCATGCCGCGCCCGGCATCCGTAATTTCAATCACGCAGTCGTTTCCTTCCACGCGCCCCTTGATGTAGATGTTGGTATCTTCCGCCATCTGCTCGATTCCGTGATAGATGGCATTTTCCACGATCGGCTGCAGCGACATTTTGGGAATCTCCTGCTGTAAAATAATCTCCGGCAGATTGAGTGATAAATAGATCTCGTAATCAAACCGCAGATTGATTAACGCCATATAATTCTTGATATATTCCAGTTCCTGCTCCACCAGGACATTGCCTGATACCCACTTCATGCTGTAGCGTAAGAGCTTCCCGAGGGATGTGACCGCATCCGAAATATCGTACTCCTCGTCGATCTCCGCCATCATCTTGATGGACTCCAAGACATTATAGATAAAATGCGCGTTAATCTGATTCTGCAGCGCACGGATCTCTGAATTTTTTTACCAGCATTTCGCGCTTTAGATTGTCGTCCATGAGCTGCTTGATCCTCGTTAACATCTTGTTGATCTGTGTTCCCAGCTCTCCCATCTCATCCGGTCCGCAGTGCTCGATCACCACGTCCAGATCTCCGCCCTGCACGCGCCGGATGGCGCGCAGAATCTCGTACAGCTGTTTTAACAGATGTTTTACGATCGCATTGATAAAAAATGTCAGAACAACCAAAAACACGAGCATGACCGCCACAAACGTGTTGCGCATGCGGTATACGTGATGAATGTTGGACGTAATATTTTTCACGCAGAGCAGGGTCCCGTTTAATTCCTGCAAGGGAAGGTAGGATACAATCAGATGCTGTCCCTGCAGCTTCAGATAGCAGGTCTGTATTTCCTCGTCCGCCGTATACTGTGCCATGATCTCGGCGAGCAGTTCCTGCCGTCCTGTGTTTTCGTCCTCCCCGTCACCTTCTCCAAAATAACACCCGCCGTCCTCTGTCAGAAAACAGCTCCACTCGTCCTCAATGTTCTCGTAGAGACTGGGAAACATGTTTTCCATCGTCATAGCCGCCTCGATCATTCCGAGCGTCCCGGAATCGCTGTCCTTTATCTCCGTCACGAGCGATAAGATCTTGCGGTTCTGTCTCATCGTGTAAGAATTAAAAATCTGATCGTTAAAGTCGTAATGCCAGCCGGTAACAGTCTCCTCCGACTGCCAGGGCTGCTTTTCCATGCGGGAGGCTGCATAGAGAATCGGCATCATCTCCTGTACCCGGTCGTTTGACGCATACACACGCACGCCGTAGAGAAGCGGGTTGTTGTTTACCAGACGCTCGAGGGACACAATATCGCTGTTCTTAAAGCTGTACCATTCCTCCGCCGAAAAAGTCTCCCCGTCCTTCGTTCTTTTGAGCATTTCCAAAAAAGCGGCTCATCGCTCAGGAAAAACTGTGTGGACATGTTGATGGAATTGATCTTGGTTGCAACGGCATCTTTGTTGCGCTCCATGGTGTACTCCATATATCCGGTATTCTCCGATACGACGTTTTTCTCCATATTGTAAAAAGGATGCCGGCAAGAATGCCGATGGGAATCACCATAAACAGAATAATCACAAGGGTAAACTTTACATTCAGTTTCTGGCTGACAAACCGTTTTTTCCAATTCATGTAACACTCTCCGTCTCTTTACTGGATGCCAAGCTTCTCTTTGGCGCTGTTCATATATGCCGTCTTCTTCTCCATGACATCCGTATAGCCCAGCTCATCCCGCTTCTCAATAAATTCTTCAAAAAAGGGTGTCAAACTCCTCCTCCTCCGATGGTGCCATAAGAAGCGCCGGAAGCGTCTGGCTCCAGAGCTTTGTAATCTTGTCCTCCTCCGATGCCTCCTTGGAGCCGGAGTCAAATACCACATCATACTGACCGTTGTATACGACATATTTTCTTCCCCATTCCTCCAGCTGTGCCGTTGCAGGCGATGGTTCCTGTTTCCACTGAAGCTGCATCACATTGTCCTGCAGCATCCAGTAGGCATCGTCCGCCCCGTATTCCCTGTCGTAAGCTGCGCGGTCCGTGTCCAGAATCTGCTTGATGTTATCGCGGAGTACCGGCTTTCCGTCCTTTATATCGTAAGTCACACCCTCGACGCCCAGATAGGTGAGAAGCTGCCCGTGCTCGCTCATCAGATAATCCAGAAACGCAATCGCGCGCTCCGGGTGTTTGCAGTTCTTGGAAATCAGCGTCACCGTCCACCCGTTGATCGTGGTTGTCGGGCGCAGCGGATCGTCCCCATTTGCATTTCTCGGTCCCTCAACCGCCATATAAATGCTGTCCGGATCATTGGCATATAAAATTTTCTGCTGTGTCAGCATATCCGAATATTGATACAGCATGCAGAAGTAGCGGCCCTGCGCCACTTTTTTTCCTCCATCTGTGTCCGGGTGTCCACAAAAATATCATTCGCAAGATAACCTTCCTCTCCCAGCTGTCTGAATACTTTCAGCCAGCGAAAATATTCCGGATCGGTATAACGGTCATAGTAGACGCCGTCTTTCTCCCACGGAACCGCAAGAAAATTCATCAGATATTTGTCAAAGGAAACATTTCCCTCGTTGTCGAACACGTGCGCACCGATCGGGATCAGAGGCTCCCCGTCTACTTCCGGAAACATCTCCGCTGCCTTCTTTACCGCTGCGCAAAAGCCTTCCGGTGTTGTCATATCCGGGCTTCCGATCGCCTCGTAGATATCCTTGCGCACCAGAAAGGTCTGATTGCTGCTTAAATCCTCGCACTGCTCTACATCCTGCGGCGTGATGGAGGAGTTCGGGTAGGCGTAAATATTGCCGTCGTCCGTGGTATACCAGTTCACGGCCACCGGGTCCGAGACCTCCCAGAAATACGGATCATAGCTGTCCGCAAGCTCATTGAGCGCATAGACCATGCCGTTTTCTGTCATCTCGCTCACCTGCGGTTCCCACCATCCGAGCGTGATTAAATCCGGCAGCGAGTCGGACGCAATCAGGGCGTTCAGTTTTTCGGATTCATTTCCGAGCGGCGTGATAAAATGAATATCCACGCCCGTCTCCTCCGTGATCGTCTGCGACACCAGATTCTCGCCCCACGGCGTCGAAAACCAGGAGTAGTTGATATACCAGTCCAGCGTCACCGGATCGTCTGCGTACGTCTGCCATGCCGGAAGATCCCCGTCCGGCTGCACTTGTCCGGCTGCTTCCGTTTCCGGCACATTTCCGGAAGCGCCGGTCATAACATTCCACAGGCACCGCACAGCGCCGCTGTTATAAGAGAAAAAAGCGTCACACACGCCCATTGTTTTTTATATTTGCCATCCATTCCAATCCCCCGTTTTTTCTCCGTAAAATCAAAGATTTTCCTGTCTCTATCATATAATATTTTCCGGCATATTTCCAGCAGGAAAAGCCGTCTTCCACGCTCCTTCGACAGCATAACGCACACAAAAAGAAGCACCTTCCGTTTCCGGAAAGTGCCTCTTTCTAAGAGGAGAACTATGAAAATAAAGTTTTGAAACCTGCTGGCAGTTTATTCTTTGACGCTGCCCGCCGAAATACTGCTGATAATGTATTTCGAGCAGAAGCAGAACACAATCAGGATCGGTATGACAGAGATTGCCACCGCCAGATAAATAGCGCCCTGATTTCTCTGAATGTCCGTCGATGCTTTTAACGTCGCCATCATGACCGGCAATGTAAACTTCTCATTTTTGTTTAAGATAATCATCGGAAGCAGATAATTGTTCCAGTTTCCGATAAATGCCATGATCGCCATCGTCGCAATACCAGGAGACATAATCGGAAGCGCAATCCTGTGGAAGGAATATAATTCGCTTGCACCGTCGATTCTGGCTGCCTCCACCAGTGCCGGCGGCATCACCGATAAAATGTACTGTCTTAAGAAAAACACCGTTCCGGGTGCCGCAACCGCCGGCACAATCAGCGGGATATAGGAATTTACCAGTTTTAATTTGGTACATAAATTGTAAAAACCGATCAGGCTGAGCTGTCCCGGAATCATCATAAACACAAGGATCGCCGTAAAGATCAGCTTGTTGCCGCGGAATCGATACATTGCCAGTCCATATGCCGTCATCGCCGAGAAATACGCCGTCAGCAGTGTGGCAGGAACTGCAACCAGTAAGCTGTTTTGCCATTCCGCGGAACAGATTAAAGAAACTAAATACGGTCTCCCAGTTTTCTTTCGGATGCGTGCTCGGTATCAGCGTAAAGGAATGTGTAATCTCCACACCGTCCCTGGTCGCGTTGACCATCATCAGAAGAAACGCGGGAACAGGCACGCCGCCGCAAGCAGGACCAGCAGAATATAAATAACGCTCTTTTTTTTATCTTATCACCCGTCGTCATAACTAATCCTCCTTGTTGACTAATTTTAACTGCAGCACAGATACAATCAGAATGATTAAGAACAATGCATATGCAATGGCAGATGCATATCCGGTCTGTGTTGTGCCTGTCGAGAAACCAAATTTATACAGATACATTACCACGGTCTCAATCGAGTTGTAGGATGCCGCCGTCTTCTCCGACATAAGGAACGGCAGGTCAAACATCTGCAGTCCTCCGATCAGGGAAGTGATTGCCACGTAAAAAGCATGATCGGCTTTAACAGCGGCAGCGTGATTTTTCCAAATGTCGTCCAGCGCCCTGCCCCGTCAATCGCTGCGGCTTCAAAGTACTCTTTGTTGATTCCCTGCACGCCTGCCATCAGCATAATGAAGGAGTTGCCAAACCACATCCATGCACTGGTGACTGCGATGACGCTTCCCTGTGGTGCCGGAATTTCCAAGCCAGTCTACCGGCGCCTTGTTCACTCCGAAGAACTGATAGACGGAATTTAAGATCTGGTTAAACGTACCGTATCTCCAGTCTAACAGTGTCTTAAAGAGAAAAAGCGACGGAGGTGGCTGCGATCAGGTTCGGCAGATAATACAGTGCCCGAAACACCGGCAGCCCCTTAAATTTATATTTAATATCACTGAACACAACGGTCAGCAAAAATGCGAGTCCTAACTGTAGTACGATATTAACGCCCCAGATCCTGATTGTATTCCAGAGCGCTCTCCAGAAAAACTTATCGGTAAATACGCGTGTATAATTTTTCAGACCGACAAAATGGTACGGCATTCCTGCCAGCTTGCTGTCGGTAAAGCTTAAAACGAGTGTGCGGAATACCGGGTACACACTGAAAATCAGGAAAACGATCACAAAGGGAGCCACGAAAAAAGTAGCCTGCCCGGTTATACTTTGTGAGGTTTGATGTCTTTTTCTTTTTTCGGATTTGTTTTTGCCATAGGAAATCCCCTCTATCTCATTTTGTATTCCCCCTCCGGCACCGCCATAATATCCCATTTGGAATATTATGGTCTGCCGTCCGGGAGGATACCAAGTCACCCTGCTCTTATCTGTTTACTGTGATATCAGGATATGTAGATTCAATCGTGTCATAGAAATCATTCACTGCCTCTTCCTTGGTCATCTGTCCTGTCTTGACCGCAGAGATCGCATTGCCCCATGCATCGCCGATTGCCTTTGATCGTAACGGGTTACCTTGAGAGGTATCAATCTCCTTCGCCTGGTCTAACCAGAACTGGTACAGTTTCTCGCCGCCGTAGATCGCATTTTCATCATCTTTGTGCTTTTCAAGCGCGGATTTCAGGGAAACGGTGTCACCCTGGGAGAAATCGATCCACCAGTCTGCCGTATCTTCATTTAATGTACAGAATTTTACAAACTCCCATGCGGTATCCTTGCGGTTGGACTGGGAGGAGAAATACCGATATAGGTACCGCCGTCAAATCCGGAGGAAGGTCCCTGGCACACGCCCCACAAACCGGAGGTGTCGCCGACATTATCTCTCATGGTAAGCACGCCCCAGGACGGCAGTCCGAATGCGAAGACCGTCGTGGTGTCCATGCCCTTGGTTGCCTCTGCAAATTCTGTTGCATCCCAAACGTTAACGGAATCATCTGCATTAGACTGGATATCTGCTGTTAAGATAGGTACCTCGCCAGCCATAGCCTGATACCACGGCGTGGACCACTGGTTGGCATATGCGGTGAGATCCTTCTGATACAGATCCACGCAAAGATCCATGTAATCAATTCTGGACTGGTCAACATTTAAGACACCGTCAACCACCCATGCGGAATCACCGGAAAATACGCCCATCTCTGCGTCTGAGGAGAAAAATACGGTATCCCGCGTCCTTCAGCTTCTGCGCGGTATCCAGAATAGTCGGGTAATCCTTAAATAATTTGCCGACCTCATCCCGGATCATCCGTTCCGAATACTTCTTTTGCGATATCTCTTCTGTAGTAGATACCTGCTGGTGTGATCTGATAAGAGATTGCTCTCTGGATACCATCGTCATCCTGTCCAACCTGCCATACATAATCAACGATCTGATCTGCATAGTCCTGTGCGTTGTACGGTGCCTGATTCAGATCCTCAAAAAATCCTGCGTCGTAAAAATCCTCCAGCATCTTCGGCTCGCCTACGATAATATCCGGTTCGCTCTCGCCGCCCAAAAGCGCTGTCTGCACCTTTGGTCGGATAGTTTGCAGGCTCAATGACAACCGTGTCAACGGCAACTCCGGTCTGCTCTTCAAAGCGCTCACCAAAGTCGATCAGGTCGTTTGAGAGTGTCCATACCACCAGCTTATCATCGCCGGAAGCGGACGTGCCTGCACCCTCCGTAGATTCTGCGGTACTTCCCCCACCAGAAGCTGCATCTGTGCTTGTTTCTCCCGAATCGCCGCATGCGGTCATTGATAATGCCATAATGCCAACGAGCATGACGGATACTGCTTTTTTCCAATTCATAAAAATATCCTCCTTTTATTTCAACATCTCTGTTGTTTTGATACTTGCATTATAGATGCTTTCATTTCCTCAAAAAATGATCCAAATTTTAAAAAGGTATCATTTTTTTTTAGTCCACGGCAACCTCCATTTTTCTGACCCTTCCGGCGCGGATATCCTCCGCCAGTTTTCCGGAGACTTTCTCCCCCCTCAACGGTCGCCTGACTGCCATTTTCATAGAAAAAACACCATATGGCGGATCCGGTAGGTTCCCGGCACATAATCCCTGTGCCCGCCAAATTCATAGCACACGGTCGTCTTGCTCATAAACGCAGCGGAAAGTCTGCCATCCTCCGGAATCAGATACGCCGGAATGGCCGGTGCAAGCGAAAAGACCAGTTCCTCCTGCTCCGTCCGGAAAGGATGTGCGCCGAACATCATCTCTTTCCACATGCTGATATAAATTCGATCGTTGATCCGCTGAGTCTTGCCACGAATCCTCTTCCGCGGCAGGACGGATTCGGATTCCTGCTGCTGGCTATAAACGAGGAATTTTCGTAAATGCTTCTTCCGTAAATCTCCGGGTTCTGGAACGGTATCGCAGCCTTCTTGAAATCCGCGAAAAATTCTTCATAGAGACCGCTGCGCAGAAGTTCAAGAAGATATTTATATTCCATATGAAGCCAGATGGATTCGTTTTCGAGCCAGCCCGGGGTAAATGCACGCGCACGCCCAAGTTCAAAAGAGGAATCCGCAAGGGAAGCATTCACCTTGTACATGGACAGTTCCCCGTCGTAGAGATCGCTCTCTTTGACCGCTTCGTACAGGGCACGCTTCTCGCCCTGCTCCACAGGCAGCTTCAGATAGCGCACCGGTCCCTCCAGAAAATACGGCATATTTTTGGGGAACAAATTTTAACGGGCGGATGCCGCCGTCCTTTAACTTTTCATACTCCGGCACCTCGTAAGTAAAATACGTCGGGCAGATCTCCCCGGAGATCCGGCGCGCCTTTTTGATTCCGCAGGTAACAATCTCCAAGAATCCTTCCAGAATCGCCGCAAGCTGCTCCGTGTGATAGACCATCTTCTTACCGGATACGCCCTGATAGGTCTTGTCGCGGTAAATCTCCTTCGCGTCATTGATCCGGTTCCAGAAGGACAACAGTTCCTCGTCCCGCATGATATTGTCGTGCTCCAGCCGCGTGATCAGATTCAGTTCATCCAGGAAACATCCCAGTTCCTCTATGAGTGCGACTTCTCCCGGATATTGCTTTAAGGCCTCTATGGTGTAGGAGAGCATGCGCGCCAGCTCGTAGGTCTCCGCCATGGAAGAACCGAAAAAGTCCCGGCATACCGTTTAGGGCGTCATACCATCCGGGCTTTCCGCCCTCCATCTCGATTCCCATTCCGTAAGCATCCAGCGTGGCAAATTTCACAGCACCGAGCAGTATCAATTTCTCCATCAGCGTCATGGTCAGCACATCCCCGCTGCCGTATTCGGTTCTCACCAGTTTTTCCCCAAGTCCGCCCGCCTGGACGCCTCGTTTAACGCCCGGTACTGCCTTAAGCCATTCTCCGTCTCCACATAGCGGCGGAACCTGCGGTTCACATTGATTCTGGACAAAAAGGTGGTATAGACCTCCTCATAGAGCATTTCCTTCTCCTGCTCCGGGAACACAGAAAGGTAATCCAGAATCAGATCGAGATTGTAGGTCCAGTGATCGCTCCAGTAGCCTTCCCCGAACGATCCGTTCACCATCTCCTCCGCAAAATCAATGACCCGGATAAATAACGTCTCATCCCAGGTATCGCCGAATACCTCCCCGAACTTCCGGCAGAGTGCTCCAGGCGTAAACGGCTTTGTCACGAAGTCAATCAGCGCGCTTCTTTGCTCCTCCTTCACGTCTGTCAACAGCTTCTTTGCCCGCTCCTTTGAAAGGCGGTAGGTCAGTTTCTCGACGCCAAGCGGATTGTACCCGTCCAGCTGGATCAGACTGTAGAATTCCTGTATATTCTTTCTGCCGACGAACGGTGCAAAAAAGGTGTCGCAGCGGCGGTTCTGATTGACATCGCGGAAGTTCCCGTTTCCCTGCGAATAGAATTCCGGCAGCATGGAAAAGTAATTGTAATCCCGCCCAGATCACCGTGTTTTCTGGAATAGACATAAAAGATCTTATTGTTCCCCAGCTGCATCGGATAACCGCCGCGCAGCACATTGTCCATATAGGTGTACCTGCAGTAGGCATCGAACGCCGCGGAGGCTGTCCTGGTGCGGATACCGTCTGTCAGCGCCTCTGCAAGTTCATCAGCTTCTCTTTTTTTTTGCCTCAAAATAGGCGGCATCTTTCTTTTCCGCAAAATATTCCTTTAAAAGCTGCTTGTTCTCCACCTGTCCGATCAGTTCATATAAGGTATTTTCCGCCTGGGTGTGCGTATGCGCCGTAAAGCTGTATCGGCAGCAG
>VOFJ01003134.1_pt1 | contig 29779 bp, 52 predicted proteins | sample 5384081 | NCBI WGS metagenome assembly VOFJ01 (sample SAMN12384729, study PRJNA508395) | human gut metagenome | isolation source: healthy gut I | host: Homo sapiens | reverse complement strand
CAACATATTGATGACATGGATCAGTTAAAGCAGGGTATCGGCCTTCAGGCATTTGCTCAGAGAGATCCTGTAGTTGAATACAAAAACGCAGGTTACGATATATTTGACGACATGCTTAAGGAAATTCAGATTGAAGTAGTTCATATTATTTCTTCAGTAAGACCTAGAAGAGAAGTTGAGTTAAATGATGCCAACAAGCAGGCTGTGGCAAAAAAAAAAAAACACAGTTTCAGGTCATACTCCTATTGTAAATAAGGATAAAGAGAAAGAATTAGTATAAAGAACTTACTAATCAGTCAGACAGAGTATTAAAAATAACAGCTGAATATGACAGTTATATTCAGCTGTTACTTATAAAATATAGATATGATGTATATAACATATGCATCTAATATTGAAATAAACAAAGAAAGGCAAATAAAGTGGTAGAGTTAGACCGTATTAAGCAGGAGCTTGCGGCAAGCGAAAAGTCAATGGCTCAGATTGAGAAATCTCTTGATCCGGAAAGTATAAAAAGCAGAGAATTGAAGAAACTGAAAAATTAATGGAAGAACCTTCATTCTGGGATGATGTTGAAAAAGTCAAAGAAGACAATGTCGAAGCTTAAGTCAATGAAGGATGAACTTGAGGGTTTCCAGGCATTGGAATCAGGAAAGGAAGAGATCGCTCTTCTTATCGAAATGGCTGAGGAAGAAGGCGACGCAAGTCTTATTCCTGAGATTGAATCTGAATTTGAAGCATTTACAGGGAGATTAGAGACTTTAAGACTCGCAACTCTTTTTATCGGATGAATATGACGGCAGTGATGCAATCGTTACTCTTCATGCAGGTGCAGGTGGTACAGAAGCCTGTGACTGGTGCTCAATGTTATACAGAATGTATATGAGATGGGCTGAAAAGAGAGGTTTAGAGTTTGAGACTATCGACTACCTCGATGGTGATGAAGCCGGAATCAAGGCTGTCACATTTGAAGTACACGGAGAAAATGCATATGGTTTATTAAAATCCGAGCATGGTGTACACAGACTTGTAAGAATTTCTCCTTTCAATGCTGCAGGTAAGAGACAGACATCATTCGTTTCATGTGATGTAATGCCTGATATTGATGAGGATATTGATATTGAAATCGACAAGGATGATTTAAGAATTGACTTATATCGTGCATCCGGTGCCGGTGGACAGCACATCAATAAGACATCATCTGCCGTTCGACTTACTCACTTACCTACAGGTATTGTGGTTCAGTGCCAGAATGAGCGTTCTCAGCATCAGAACAAGGATACGGCTATGGCGATGCTTCGTTCAAAGCTCTATCTTTTACAGCAGGCTGAAAATGCTGAAAAGGCAGCGGACATCAAGGGTGATGTTAAGGATATCAACTTCGGTAACCAGATTCGAAGCTACGTTCTTCAGCCATATACAATGGTTAAGGACCACAGAACAAATAAGGAAATCGGTAATGCCCAGAGCGTTCTTGACGGTAAAGATTGATCCATTTATCAGTGCTTACTTAATCTGGATTACTACAGGCAAGAAGGCCGATGAAGAATAATTAAGAAGTGAGAAAATATGCTACAACTTAATCACATTTCTGTTAAAGGAACAAATGGCGACATTTTTTAAAAGACTGCATATATAGATTTAATGAAGGTGAAATATATGTGCTATACATGGATAACAAGAAAAATATTAAAATTCTTCTTGATTGTCTGAGCAATTACAGAAAGCCTGAAGAGGGTGAGATTACTACATGGACAGATGCAATTATTTACAATATTTTCATCTGTTGATGCATTGCCTGCCAATTTTTACAGTAGCGGAATTTCTTGATTCTCTCGCGAAGATAAACGGTGTAGAAAGTAATCTTGAGACAGCATTGGATAATGTCCCTCTCATAAAGGATAAGATGGATCTTCGTATTGAGGCTTTATCAGATGAAGAGCTGGCATTACTACATGTAGTTATGTTTATGACTATTAAGCCTTATATAAATATCTGGGCGGTGCCATTTGCTCCTGATGAATACATGAAAAAGCTTATAGATGTTGTGGGCGAATTCAATGTATATATATTTGCTTCCGACAACGAAAATGAATGTAAGCATATTGCGGAATTATTATCCGCCACAATGATTACATTTGTTGACGGCAGTGTTTCAGAATATAAAAATTAATAATCAGTGAGGTAGCGAATATGAAAGATCATTCATATGCAAGAATATTTGCTGCTTTTAAATATAGAGTTATAGATTGTAAAAAAAAATGACTTCCGGCGTTAACCCTAAAAAGAATGACGGATTCAAAGCTTTTTTATTGCCGGACTTTGTAAAATTGCACTGGATTTAGGGAAAAGATGGCTGTTTATTGTATTAGCCGTTATTATTCCAACATTGCTTTTTATAAATTTCAGATCGGGATTAGAAAGTCATAAAGATGCCGTATGTACAATTATATGGTTCTTTATGATAACTCTGGGCGAAAGCTATGTATATACTAAAGTATATAATATGACAAATAACGATGAGACACTGATTAAGGTGTTTAAGGTTGATTACAAGGATACTTTTCTTGGAAAGTTTTCATATGATGTTATTTCAAAATGTATATTTGATATAGCCATTTTATTAATATTTAGAATCAGCATATATAACATTATTGCTTTAACTGTTTTAACATTAGCATTTAAAGCAATAGGCGAGCACAGAAGAATTAACAGATTCAATAAGGCTTGCAGAACTATTAACAGAAGTAAATATAACAAAGGGAAATGCTCTTTTTTGCGACAATAATGGCCATCGCGGCATATATCATTCCGCTTGTTTTAGGCGACATTACTGCAAAGCTTATGGTGATTATACACCCTGCAGTTGTTATTGTTGTAGGAGCAAAGAGCATACTGGATTACAGATTCTTATTCAAATATAAGTACTACGATAACATCGAACGAGAGTTATTGTATGGGAGCAATTATGGTCGATGACGATACTAATAAAAAGATAATTGAAGAAGAGATACGATCTCCGCAGAAAAAACAAAAAAAAGCCGACAGAAAACCAGCTGGATAATTCTTTTGGCTATTATAGCTGCGGTTGTTATATTTATTGTATTTACTGTATTATCAAAAATTTCTCAGGCGAGATATTCCAATTCATCGAGATATAACTATGAGGCAAAAATATCCGATGACGGAAGTGATTTATCCAATGAGGAAATGGCAGGGATCTGGATTAACGGATACTTAAGCCAGTATAAGGAAATGTTTACACCTCAGTCTTCAAAAAGCTTAAAAGTATAAAGGTGGAATCTGTTGAAGAGGCTGATGCAGAAGCCGGTACTGTTAAGATGGTATTTTCTGCACAGCTTGTGGACAGTTCGAATCAATACTTTAATGACTGGGGCGGATATATAAGCGGTGGAACATTACGCTGCTCATGGACAGGTGCATTTGGTGTAAAGAATACTGGCAATGGCTATGTTGTATATCCACTCAGTATTTCAGATAATTCTGATAACAGTGGCGGCCAGACAGTCGATGATGACGATGATGATCAGTCAATGGTTCAATATCAGATAAGTGACAATAATCTTTCTGTATCATTTAACGGAGGAGTTACTTATTCACAGGTTCCTATTGATATCAGAAACTTACCTTTAACAGGTGATAACTACGACACATTGTCAAAGGGAAGCTATGTATTAAATGATAACATAGCGGCCTTCCTTTACGGTGGTGAAACTGTTAACGGCGAGAGAGTACCATTTTCAATTATATATTCTGCAAGACTCCGGATCTACCTGGGAGACCGGAGAGGTTGATTCAATATACGACATAGACTCCTACCATATAGATATGGTTAGTGAAAATGAAGGAGTTATTGTAGTAGGATACGGAATTAACAATAATTCAGAATATACAAAAAATATACAGCACTACAGATTCATGTAAAAACATGGACAAATGTTGGAAGCGGTCCGAATACAGACATGCTTTTCGGATCAAAGTTCATCGATATTAATACCGGTTTTATAGCATATAAAAATAATTCCGGTAACAATCTCTATATGACAAGAGACGGTGGAAAGACATTTAACGTTGTAAGTTTACCTGAGGGAACTCTTGACGAGACTGCAAGTGGTAAGAAATGGTCTGATATATTTAAGATAGCTTCTGTACCTAAGGTGGATGATGAGGGCAATCTTGTTGTATACCTTTCACAGCCTTCAGGTTCAAAATATCATAATGGTGTTTCAGTGATGTACCGTTCTACAGATAATGGAATTACATGGAGTATTGTTGAAGAAATTATGTTATAACATCTCTCTGATGCGTATGTCAGAATATATTGAAATCAATATAAGATATAAATAACATAGAATGAATATAAAAAAGCTTAGGCTGAAATGTATCGTATGATACAGACGGCCTAAGCTTTTTGTTTTATATAAGTATTTAAATGATGTTTATCGAAATAACATTCTTAAATATTTGACGTTTTATTAATTCCAGAATGCCAGTCCTATGAGAATATTATTGATTATTCCAAGAGTAGCACCTGCAAGTAATACGATTGTAAATATTGTTCCTACTACAATGTTTTTAACACCTAAGGAAAGTTTGTTAACTGTGATTCCAAATATGATGGCCATAAGTGGAGCATATATTAAGCTCAATGGAGCCTGTACCCATGTTGAGATAACAATAAGTACGAGTGCTGTCATTGCAACGGCAACAGAGAAATTGTATCTGTTTTTTGTTGAAGTCATCTACTTTTTGCTCTTGGGGAATAATATTATAAATACACCAACAAGAGGAATGATAGTCATAAGTGTAAGTTTTGTTAAAAATCCAAAGAATGGTAAACCACTCATTCCAAACGCAATCCATGAGAAAATACCGAGGAGAGAAGCACATGTTGCAACAATACCTAAAAATCTTCTATAGTATCTTCCCTTGTATGGCATGTATGAAAACTTCTGCAAAATGATAATGTAAATGAGATACATTATAAAGACAGGGAAAACTAATCCGAGGAATAATGTGAATCCTGCATATCCGTTAAATGTCTCAGGCACAATAAATCTTGCAAACAGATCTAAAGGATGAACTTCACTATTTCCGTAAGCAAAAGATGAAAGATATGTCTGATACGACACGAATACATTTCCACCATTAACGGCAGAAATTATAAATGCAATGGCGAGTCCTATTCCAAGGTTGGATAAGAGCTTTAATATTGCAAATCCATTGTCTATGCAAAGGTATACAAGCATAAATATTGGTATAAGCAATAAAGTAGATTAATGTAAATGGAGATGAATAGTTTATTAAAGCTATGGATCCAAGTACAAGTCCCGGCACGAAATATGCCGTACCCTTATGCTTATAAGTAAGTAGTATTGCCACCATAAGTCCCGGAACAAGCATTACACTGTATAATGCATATTCACTGTGATATCTTAAGAATGGCGAAATACTGAGGTATGTAATCAGTGAAATGTACAGAGGAAGCTGTCGGAAATTATACTGGAAAAATATAATGCACATACAAAACCATACCAATGGCAGGTATAATGATATTAATTCCGGCACCAGGTCCCTGTACAATGAATGAGAACAACAGTGACATTGCTACAGTGACAATAATGTCAATTGCAAATAATCTGTTCTTAGAAGTCATAATGTACCACCTAAATTCTATTATTCTGTTTTAATCTTAATTTTATAACCTTAATACTATACCACAATATAACATCTATGAAAAATATAACTAAACTTTTATGATGTTAATTTTACTTGTTTGCTTTTAGTGTGTTAAACTAATGACACTACATAAACATAACACAGTATGTGCTGTGGATAGGAGAAAATCATGAAGTATGAAGATCTTGACGATCAACTTGACCTGATTTGTGATGCAATCATTTCCATAAAAGATAGAAAGACATGCAAAAAAACTTCCTGAAAGATATATGTACCATCAATGAATTGTATTCACTTGTTCAGAGATTACAGGTTGCATACATGCTTAACAATAATAAAACATATCAGGAAATTGCAGATGAAACACATGCATCAACTGCAACAATAAGCAGGGTCAACAGATGTCTTAACTATGGAGAAAAGGGTTATAAAGCTGTTCTTAACAATTTACCGGATGATGCCGGTAAAAAGAATTGATTAAGTTATATTTTATCTCCGTTAATTATATGAGACGAAGTAATCGTGATGTTGTACATCATACAGATATTACTTCGTCTTTTTTTGTTATTTCATTTGTGAAGTGAAGGGCAATTATTTACAGAATCTGAATAATTATTTCTCTTTTTTCCTTTTCCTTATTCTTTTTATCTCTGTCTTTTTAAGCTGTGCAAAATTGCCGATTAAGTTCTCAATAAGAACCTTTTTATAGTAAATATCATTCGAAAGAACAGTTACAAGTAAGAGTAATTCAAGATATTCTTCAACCTCATCAGAAAATGGAATTTCTTCTTCATTTTTTGTTTCTTCAATCATTTTTCTGACTGTTTCCAGGTCATCTTTAATGTCGGCTACAATACCGTCCTGCTGATTGCCGTACATTTCATAAATCTTGCTGTAGTAGCGCTGTGTGTATTCTATGGTAAGCGGATCATTTTCTGAATATTTCTCAGTAATAGGTGCAAGAAGATCGTGAATCTCATCTATTGTTAAAAAGTTCTTATAATAATATATAAGAGTTAAAAAATATAAATGCTGCTTTGAATACTTTTTCTTAATTGGTGGTGGAAGCAGCTTTCTTCTTTGTATAGTTGTTAATCATTGTTTTTGTAAGCAGCTTATCGTCGTCATGAACATTGTCGTTCATAAGATGCTCACGAAGAAAAAGGCTGTCACCTGATCCATATATAAATAAATATCCGGTGGATCATCCGGAGCGATAGTCTTTATATTTTTTTAAAGCTTCTATCTCATTAGATATAATATCTTTAATTTTGTCGTAATGTTTATATTCAGACATAATGGTCTCCGTATCTAAATGAATGTTTCCGTTCTGTTCATTATATATTTATCCATAACCCTATTCAAGGTTTCAAATATTATAATATGTAGTTATTTAAAACCACATGTGTAGTTTGTAATGTTATTATGAGAAATTATTATGTAGTTGTAAAAAATTATATGTGTAGTTTTAAGAAAGCGTACATAACATATTTATATGGGTGAAATCACATGTGAAGTTTATATGACTTAAGCATATTTAATTTCATGTTGAAAATAATCTATGTTATAATATAAGAACATATGTTGCACCTTAAGCTTTTAAAGGTGCATTTTTTAACTTTAATTATAATTTTGAAGATATTGATATTGATATGGATAAGGATACATAATGATTAATTTAAATGATCTTAATGATAATCAGAGAGATGCGGTAATGACCACCGAGGGACCTCTTTTAATCATTGCCGGAGCGGGTTCCGGAAAGACAAGAGTTCTTACATACAGAATTGCTTATCTTATTGAGCATGGAGTAGATCCATTTAACATCCTTGCAATAACATTTACCAATAAAGCGGCCAAGGAAATGCGCGACAGAGTAAATGATGTTGTAGACGGTGGTAACAGAGTATGGGTGAGCACATTCCATTCAATGTGCGTAAGAATTCTCAGAAGATTTGCAGACAGATTAGGATTTACAAATGATTTCGCAATATACGATACGGATGATGCGAAGGGTATTATGCGTGAGGCAATTAAGGCGAAATCTTGATACAAAGTCATATAAGGAACGGAGTGGTATTAAATGTAATATCAGCGGCAAAGGACAGAATGCTTGATCCAAGACAGATGTTAAGCTGTGCAAGGGGGCATGAGAGAGGAGACGTATGCCAATCTTTATGCGGATTATCAGGCAGCCCTTAAGAAAAATAATGCCATGGATTTTGATGATCTCATTTTTCATACGGTTAATCTTCTTAAATCAAATGCTGATGTGCTTGAAACATTTGCCAACAGATTTAAGTACATGATGGTAGATGAGTATCAGGATACCAATACATCTCAGTTTGAACTTGTAAGTCTCCTTGCATCAAAGTGGAATAATCTCTGTGTAGTAGGTGACGATGACCAGTCCATTTATAAGTTCAGAGGAGCTAATATTGAAAATATTTTAAGCTTCGAAGATGAATTTAAAAATACAAAGGTTATTAAGCTTGAGGAAAACTACAGATCCACAAAGACAATCCTGGCAGCGGCCAATGCGGTAGTTAAAAATAACTGCAACCGAAAGGATAAGACTCTTTATACAGACAATGAGCAGGGTGAAAAACTGGGATTTCTCATGTATAACTCAGCATATGATGAGGCACAGGGAATTGCAGGTAAGATTGAATATCTTGTTCATGACGGATGGGAATATAGTGATATAGCCATTCTTTACAGAACTAATGCACAATCCAGAACAATAGAAGAAAAAAATTAGTATACAACAACATACCATACAAAATGTACGGTGGTGTTAACTTCTATGCAAGACGTGAAATCAGGGATGTGCTTTCATACCTTAAGGCTGTTGCCAATGAATCTGATGCTCAGGCAGTTAAGAGAATAATAAATGTGCCCTAAGCGTGGAATAGGACTTACTACTATAGAAAAGATTCAGAATTATTCTGATGCATATGGCGTAACATTCTGGGAAGCATTAGTTAATTGTGACAACAACCCTGAAATTACTCCTGCAACTGCAAAGAAGATTCACAAATTCACTGACATGATGGAAGAGTTTAAAACTCTTTGCAGGTGATGGAACAATTGAGGATCTCACTAATGAGATAATTGAAAAGACAGGTTATATAGATTACCTTGGAGAAAATGATTCCCCTGATGAACTGGCAGACAGAAGAAACAATATCGACGAACTTATCAATAAGATAATTGCATATGAGGCTGATGATAAAGAAGAAACATATGACCCTGCAACGGGAGAATCTTTTAAGTGATCTTCCAATAAGTCTTGAAGGATTTCTTGAAGAGGTATCCCTAATTGCTGATGTTGACGGAGGCGATTCTGACCCTAACAGAGTTGTTATGATGACTCTCCATTCTGCAAAAGGCCTTGAATTCCCTATTGTATTTATGGCGGGAATGGAAGAGGGATTATTCCCAAGCGCTATGTCTGCGGATGACGATGAAGAATTAGAGGAAGAGCGCCGTCTGTGCTATGTTGGTATGACACGAGCAGAAAAGAAACTCTATATGACATTTGCAGCGGAAAGAATGATCCACGGTGAGAGAAAAATCATCCATTCCTTCAAGATTTGTAAAGGAAATACCGGGTAATCTTATTGAGACTGATAATTCATCAGGCTACACTTCAAAAAAAGAGAAACAGCTGCAATAAAGGGATTTGAGCCAAGGGCCACATCAAGCTCACTTGATAAAAAATCCTGTAAGACTTAAATCAGGAAGTGTCGCAATACCACAGAACACTGCAGGAAGATTCAGCAGCAGGGTAAATATTCCACGTAAGAAGGAAAGAGACAGACGTCCTACATTTGGTAGAGCATTTCCTTCAGATTGCAATATAAAAAAAGAAGTGTTCCTAATAAGTCATTAAATGAATCTGGCATTGAAGTATGGCAAGTGCAGCGGCTAAACCGGCAGGCAGCACAGGTTCCGGAAGTGTACAGAAGAGCAGTAACGGACAGAATAATTCCATGGGCGAACCACCATATATTATCGGTCAGAAGGTTGAAAACGAAAGATTTGGTAAGGGTGTTGTAACAGACATAAAAACCAATGTCCAACGACTGGCTTGTCACAGTGGAATTTGAAGAATGTGGCCAGAAAAAAAATGCTTACAAGTTTTATTAAACTGAACATATTGTAATGATTTTATATTGGATAAATGACAAGAAATTATAGAAAGTACAACATAGATGTGATATACTTCTGATATAATTTAAGTAAGGAGGATAAGGTTGTGAAAAGGGAAGTAAGTTCGGTAAGTTTTTTAGCATTTGTTGGCGCTCTTACAATTATCGGAGGCATCTGCTTCTTAATCTATAAGCTTACAAAGCCAGATTATCTTGATGAGTATGATGATGACGATTACGATGATGACGATTTCGACGAAGAGACAGATTTTGCTGACGAAGAAGAGGCATAATTACCTTTTTATAATCATACAGCTTAATATCATCTTGAGGGGATGCGTAAAAGCATCTCCTTTTTGTTTGCCTTTTTCCAGAAATGAAGATATAAATTTTGCGAAGTTCAAAACGTATAAAATGATGCAAAATGAAAAATACATAAACTGAATTTTGCCATATGGTTTTATGTTATTATGGAAGTTGTGGTTGTATCTGAGTGTAATGTTAAATGTAACATTGTTAAAAAAGTATTTTTTCTAATTTTATTCTTATATAGTTCATTAGCAGTAGGCGTGCGGTTCCAAATTATTTGAAATTTCTAATTCTATTATTATTATTATTATGTTCATCATCGGGAGGTACATTATTCTAAATTATTACTTTTATTCTGCAGTCATTCTTATTCTTTTTCTGATTTCCATTGAAGATTTCATTACTTATAAAATAAAAAAATAAACGGCTGATTAGTCTGTTGTTTTTGTTTTTTGATATATCCGATGATTTACGCTGTGGATAATGTGATGTTTTTCTGGAGCAGAGGCGATGAATTTGATGATGTTCAAAATCTTTTGCGAGGTAATACAATATTTGCAGATAATATGTTTCTGAACATAACTCCAAATGGTGTTTCATTTCACGATGATTATATCCCATTATTCTGATTATCTTCACGCATTTATATTTCACACGTACAATTACATATATTCCCATTTTATTCCATCAGTATTTTCTATTTTCTCTATACTAATCATGTTTCTAATTGCAAAACTTCTGACCGGTAAAATTATAGGCATGGGAGATGTAAAGTTATATATGGTTCTGGCTTTAAATGCAGAATACAGAATTATATATGTAATTATTATTTCAATGTTTATGTGGCTGACGTTTTATATAATAAAAAATCATATAATGAAAACTTGCTTAGTCAGAAATTCTAAATTAAAAATTCACGCAACAAAAAAGAGCGATACAAAGATCGCTTTAGGACCATTTATATCGCTCTCATATATTATCGTTCTTACTGTACAACTGTTGTATTAAGTGTTAAGTACGAACTAAGTATTAAATACTTACTATATTATTTATTCTCTTTTGCCTTGTTAACAGCATTTGGTGAAAGACCATTTAAGATATTATCTCTGTACTGTGGAAGCTTGTCCTTTGTAATAACAAGGTTCTCTGTAAGAGGGTTAATTACAAGACCTACATTGTCATCAAGGGAAAGTGTCTTAATACCGTTTTACAAGAATTACTCCCCCATTCATTAACAGGATACATTTTCTGGAACTCATCGAGATCTGTGAAAATGGCAATCATTGTATCGCCGTTACCGTTGTTAACGTGAGGAATGGAAACGTTACCGTCCGGAACAGCTCTTACCTTTTTCGCCATCAACTTCTTCAATTGTCTGCTTAATAGGTACAAGAAGATTAGAAGCCTTAAATGCTTCCCACATAGCTTTATCCTTAGCTTCGCAGTTTGCATTTCTGTTAGGATAATTTACAGGCCATCTTAATTCTGCAAGGCAGTTGTTCATTGCATATCTGAATTCAGGGCTGAAGAATTCAGGGTGATCTTCTGACTTCTCAATAATTGATCCTGCTAAAAGTTCATCGTTGATGAAATCATTTACTTCAAGCTGGATTATGCTGCTGACCGTTATCGATAGTTACATACTTGATACCGAGAAGAGCAAGGTAGATAAATAATGGCATTGCCCTTTCTTGTTGTTCATCTGGCGAACAGCTAATCTTCTGAACTGCTTACCATAATAATCAACCGCATCTTCAGCATATGATTTAAATGAATAAACATCTGCTACACCGTTGTTAAGGAATGGTGTATTTGTGCTAAGGTCAACTGTGATGAATAATTCATCAGCATTGTTGATTTTATTGATAATTGTCTTAACAACAAGTGCTAAAGTATCATCGTCAGCAGACTTCTCAGCTCTGATGCATTTGATGATGAATGATAACTCCTGAATTATTAATGGATCAATCTTTTCCTGAGTTATCCCTTCTTCAATTAATTTTCTAAGTTCAACAAGTCTTGAATCAGGAAGCTTGTCCTTATTAGTCTTGTTATGACCATTATCTAATGAGCAGATGATGTTATCTTTCTTGAATAATTCCACATTAGCATTATCAACAACGATACCGTAGGCGTTTTCGTTACCACCGTTTTCAACATATGTAATTTCCTTTAAATCGACACGACCGATTTTTTTCAATTGAAAGGATACGGCAAGTGAGCATTAACTGCTGACCTTCATACATACAGATACCTTCACCCTGATGGAGTGAACCCTTTAAAAGATATCCTGAAACGTATGTTACATCCTTACCGTCTCTCTGAAGTGTATATGCATCATCTATCTGGAATGCAGAATTATTTTTTGCTATCTGATCCTGAATATTCTGTTCGTTATTACTCATAAAAAAAATCCTTAGTATAAACACAGTTTTTGCCTGCACAACTACCAATAGTTTACCATATAATAGTTTGAAAAATACATATGAAAGAAGTAAAATTATAATCAAGAAAACATTTATAAATAAATATTTTAAATATATCAGGAGGCAGTATTATGTCAGGACTTAAAGAAAAAGCAGAAATCGGTTTAGGAATTGCTAAGGAAGCTGCAAAGGACGGCTTAGAAAATGCTGTTGACGCTACAGCTAAAGGGATTCGAGGTTGCAAAGGAAGCTGCTGCGAGTGGTCTTAAAAAGGCTAAGAGTGCAGCTGAAAAGGGCCTTGAAGAAGCAAAGGAAAAAACAGAAGAGATTATTGAAAAACAAGCGAAAAAATCAAAAGCATGAAAAAAAGTAATTTCTATAATGAATATACAGCTGTATAAATCTATAGTACGGAATATAGAATAATAATTTTTTTTAATTTTATAAACTATTTATAAATTTTAACTTATTATATTAATAGTATTTTTAAATAAATCATATAAACTTAAAAAAGTTGTTTTTTAATTGGAACTTGATAATCTTAAAAAAAAGAGGTATTTCATGGACATTTTTGGATGGATAGCAATGCTGGGGGGGCTTGCAATGTTCCTTTACGGTATGCATCTCATGGGAGAAGGTCTCCAATCAGGTGGCGGTAAGCTTGTAGGATCTATGGAGAAGATTACGTCTAATCCTTTTTATGGCGGTTCTTCTTGGTTTAGGTATTACAGCAGTAATTCAGTCTTCATCCGCTACAACCGTTATGGTAGTAGGTTTCGTTAACTCGGCAACACTTCAGCTTGAACAGGCTGCCGGTGTTATCATGGGTGCCAACATCGGTACTACTGTTACGTCATGGATTCTGAGTTTAACAGGTCTTAGTGGTGATAATCCTATTATTACAGCACTTAAGCCTTCTACATTTGCCCCTCTTATGGCAATGATCGGCGTAATAATGCTTGTATTCTTAAAGAAAGAGAAGCTTCACACAATTGGTAAGGTTCTCTTTTGGTTTAGGTTTACTTCTTATAGGTATGGATTTCATGTCAGACGCTGTTAAGCCTTTAGCTGATGATCCGAACTTTACCAACCTGTTATTAATGTTCTCTAATCCTATACTTGGAGTTCTTGCCGGTGCTGTTATTACTGCGGCTATTCAGAGTTCATCTGCTTCTGTAGGTATCTTACAGGCATTGATTCTTACAGGAACAATACCTTATTCAGCAGTTCTTCCTATTATCATGGGTCAGAACATCGGTACTTGCGTTACAACTCTTATTTCAAGTATCGGAACATCCAAGAATGCGAAGCGAGCGGCGTTCATTCACCTGTACTTTAACATCATAGGTACGGTGATATTTATGGCCGGTTTCTACACCATCAATGCATTCCATCCGTTTGCATTCCTTGGTGAGGCGGCTACACCTATTGAATTGCCATATTCCATACATTCTTTAACTTACTTTACAACTGCAATTCTTCTTCCCAACAGAAAGCTTCTTGTTAAACTTGCATGCAGAACTGTACGTGGCAAAGCTACAATTGAGGAAGAGGCAGATGAGGAATTAGCTCAGAATCTTTCAAAGATCAACGACATTTTCCTCAATCAGCCTGCAGCAGCTGTTGATCAGGCATTTGAAGTAACAGTTAAAATGAGTGAGACAGCTAAGGAGAGTATGAATATTGCTCTTTCACTTCTTCACAATTACGATGAAGAACAGGCCAACCGTGTAACGATTATGGAGACACAGGTTGATAAGTATGAAGATAAGCTCGGTACATTCTTACTTAAGATAAGTGCTAAGGAATTAAATAATAAGCAGGCTGACAAGGTTGGCGTTATGCTTCGTATGATTGCCGATCTTGAGCGTATCTCAGACCACTCTGAGAATATTATGTTATCAGCTAAGGAGATTCATGAGAAGAAAGAAAAAACTTCTCACCTGAGATTGTTTCAGACATGCTTGTATTTGAAAATGCCATAAGAGATATCCTTGAAACCACACATAACGGACTTGTAACAGGTGATGTTATGGTTGCCAAGAGAGTTGAACCTCTTGAAGAAGTTATCAAGGGTCTCAGTATTAAGCTTCGTGAAAGAAGAGTTAAATACCTTACAACAGGTAACTGTACAATGGTTACAAGCTTCATTCTCTCAGATTTAAATATTTATCTTGAAAGAGTTGCAGCTCACTGTTCTAACATTGCTATTGCAACAATTGAAGTTGCTAAGGGTGATTTATCACTTGATATGCATGAATATATTGAAGCAGTTAAGAAATCTGATTCTGATGAATTCCAGAGAGATGTAACGTTCTATGCTGATAAATACAGACTTCATGAGTTTGAAAAAGAACCTGTAGAAGCACAGCCTGCAATAGGTGAAAAGTCATAAAGACTCATATAGTGTATTACTTAAAGCGGATTGCATAAGTACATTACATAAATAAAATCACCCTGCCATTCAATATGATATTTTTTTCGGGTTGAACGACAAAGTATCATGGAGGAGTGGCAGGGTGTTTTTTTTTACAATTTAACCCAGGCAGAAAATAGCGGAGAATTATATGAAAGATATTTTGGTTATACTTACGGGCGGTACTATCGGAAGCTGCATTAAGAACGGAAGTATCAATATTGATAACAGTTCAAAATGCATGGTAGTGGAAAAATATAAAGAACTCCCCTGTATGAAAAGGAATTAAAATGTACAAAGCCTGATCATACAGCACAGAATAATGACAGTGACACAGACGTTACAGACAGATTTGAAGTCAGAGAGAGCTTTTTCCATATTAAGCGAAAACTCAACAGTTTCTTATTTAAATGCTTTATTAACAGAAGTTGCTAACATTGATCAGTCAAAATACAACGGAATTATAATCACTCATGGTTCTGACACAATCCCATACACATCTGCTCTACTTGGAAGCGTGTTAAAGGGAAGGCTGGAGATTCCACTGGTTGTTGTAGGCACTATGTTACCACTTGTAGTACCGGGCTCTGATGGTGTATATAACTTTGCTTCAGGTGTCGGAATAATAGATACATTTATTTGCAATAAGAATTCTGATAATAAAGAATTTGCAGAAATGCTTAGGGATGTATTTGTTGTTGACGGGGAGATATTTATGGCTCAGTAGTTCACAGAGGGGTGGAAGTTACAGAGGCTGATACATTAAATGATGTTTATGGTATCTATGGAGATGAGGAATTCGGATTCTTATACTTCAATAAAACAAATGTAATGTTCCTTGACGGTGACAATCCTATGGAATGGATGGACAATACATATTTTGGAAATGAAGACTTCTATCTGGAATTAAACAGCGACCATGTTAATACATGTGAACCAAATGTCTCGGAGGAAATCTTTGAGCAGGTATTTAAGGGTGAGAAAAAGCTCGGCGACAACGTGCTTTACCTCAAGCAGGTGCCTGGATTTAATTACGACTGTATAAATATTTCAAACCTTAAAGCTGTGTTGTTATACGGATATCACTGTGGAACATTCTGTGTAGAGGGTGACGGAACAGATCTTTCCAAATTTATTAAAAGATGTAACGAGGCAAATGTAACAGTTTACCTTGCATCTTCAAAGCATGAAAAAGCAGGTGAGTACGGAAGTACAACTAAATTGAAGAGTACAGAATTTATTCAGTTGTATGATTTATCTCCGGAAGCTGCATATGTAAATGTATTACTTAATGAAGCTGAATAAATAGCAAAATTAGCATGCAATCATATGCATAATTAAATACATATCTGTAATTAAATTAGAAATTTAAAACTGAATAAAGCATATAAAAAAACGTGTGTAATGGTATTTTACAGAGTCTGTTTATGGAATTTACGTAAAACAGACTCTGTCATTGCACATGTTTTTTATTGCATCTTTATTTTATGTCCCAAACTATATTGGTTTCGTAGTTCACATTGGAAACACATTACGTTTTTTATCATACCCGAAACCATATCATTTTCCACTTTTTCCTTAGAGCTGCATTTCCTTTACAAAGAGGCATAAATCGCAACCTCATCTTTACTTTAAATTTACCGTGTGATAATATATTACACAGTTAATTAACGCAGTTAATTAACAAAGTTAAGTAACTTGTGTTAATTATTTTGGGAAAGGAGGAAATAATGAACTATTTTGACAGACACATTAGCTTAATAAAAAAAGCTCTTAAGAGACTGCAACCGAATCATAAAAAAGATATACTCCATTTTTTACGGATATAACATCTGCGGATGTATATTTCTTTTTTGACTATATATCACACTATTAACGACAGTGAGTTTCATAGCTTTTCAGAAATGAAACCTGTAAGCGTAAGTGAGCTGAGAGAAAATGTTCATGGAGGAGTACTGCCTACCGCCATTTCCAGATCGTTGAAAAATCTTGAATCCGTAGGATATATTCAAAGGACAACGGATCCGGGCGATGCAAGGAAAAAGTATGTTGTACTGACGGAAAAAGGGGTATGAAAAAGTAAGAAAGTTCGAATTATCCATGGAGGAATTATGGGACAGAGTATACGAAGAATACGGAATGGAACGCGCAAAGCATTTAACTGAAGAAATAAATGCTTTAGCAGATGTTCTTGACAAACAGGAAATAGATTCGACTTTATAATTACTTGCTATTAGAGCGAAAACAAGAGGTAAAAAATGAAACGATGGATGAAATCATTAGGAAAATATAAGGTATCAGTTATTTTCATTATTATTTTCCTTATCATCGAGGCAATTTGTGATATTACACTGCCAAGTTATACATCTAAGATAATAGATACAGGTATACAGAACAGTGGTATAGAACATATTGTTCCGGAAAAGATAACAAAAAAAGAAGAATACGGATATGCCCGGCTGTTTATGGATGATGATGAAAAGCAGTTATGGGAAAAATTCATACACAGAAAATGGAGATGTGTATGAGCTTAAAAGCGCTAAGCAAAGACGAGCTCAACAATTTAGACAGTGAGCTTTCAGGCGCTTTAATTATGAATAATCAGCTTTCAAGTGTGTAGATGAAGAAACATTTGAGAAGATGATGAATCAGGAGGGCAGTCAGACAAAGATTGATCCTGCAATGCTTGGAATTACAGAGTTCCCGGCAGACTTAAGACCTATTGTTGTAAACATGACACAGGCAGGCCTTATGAATTCAGATAATCTCATTTATTTCTATGAAGGATGAGCTTAGCTCTAAGTTAGATGAGCTTGGAGACTCCATTAAAAATTCTATGGGAATCGCATATGCCAAGAAGATGGATCAGATGGCAGGAGTTGACACTGATGCCATCCAGCAGAGATTCTTATGGGTAAATGGCGGAATTATGATTATTATAGTAGCTGTTATGGCTGTTGCAATGATTATAAATGCCCTTCTTGCTGCTAAGGTAGGTGCGGCTGTAGGTAGAGATTTAAGAGAGCAGACATATGAAAATGTTATGAGATTCTCTAACTCTGAAATTGAGAAATTCTCTGCAGCTTCACTTATTACAAGAACAACTAACGATATTCAGCAGATTCAGCAGTCCACAACACTGATACTTAGAATAGCACTTTACTCACCAATACTTGCCATTGCAGGTATCATACAGGTAGTTCTTACAGGATCAGGAATGGGCTGGATTATCGGTCTTGCTGTTGCGTTAATATTAGGTATTCTGTTTGTACTTATGGGCATAGCGGTTCCTAAGTTTAAGAGCGTTCAGAAGCTCGTTGATAACGTAAACAGAATTTCAAGAGAAATTCTTACAGGTATGCCTGTAATCAGAGCATTTAATACTGAGAAGAAGGAAGAGGCGAGATTTGAAAAAGGCTAATAAGGATCTTTTCAAGACACAGCTCTTTATAGGCAGAGTAATGTCATTCCTTATGCCAATTCTTATGTTCCTCATGCTTGGTATGTCTATCTTAATCATCTGGGTTGGTGGACATAAGATTGATGAAGGTGCATTACAGATTGGTCAGATGACATCATTTATCACATACTCAATGCTTATTGTAATGTCATTCCTTATGCTTACAATGCTTGCGCTTATTGTTCCGAGAGCAATGGTAGCATCCGGCAGAATTGATGAAGTTATTACTACAGAATCTTCAATCAAAAACGCAGATAATGCAGTTGAACTTAAGAATCCTGAGGGCGTTGTAGAATTTAAAAATGTTGACTTTGCCTCTACGACGGTGCTGATGAAGACGAAGTTCTTAAGGGTATAAGCTTTTAAGGCAGAGCCTGGTAAGACAACAGCAATCATCGGTAGTACAGGATGTGGTAAAACAACACTTCTTCAGTTAATACCAAGACTTTATGACACTACACATGGTGAAGTAACTATAGACGGTATTAATGTTAAGGATATTGAGATTAAGTCATTAAGACAGGCAATCGGATATGTACCTCAGAAGAGAATCCTTTTCTCAGGAACAATTGCTTCAAATATTTCATATGGAAATGATGATGCAACTCAGGCTGAAATTGAAAAGGCAGCTGAAATTGCACAGGCTAAGGAATTTATTGAGAGTAAAGAGGATAAGTACAATTCTCCTATTTCTCAGGGTGGTACTAACGTATCCGGTGGTCAGAACCAGAGACTGCAGATTGCAAGAGCACTTGCTAAGCATCCGAAAATACTTTTATTTGACGACAGCTTTTCAGCTCTTGATATGAAGACTGATAAGATCCTTAGAGAAACTCTTGCGAAGGAAGTTAAGGATTCTACATTTATTATCGTTGCACAGAGAGTAGGAACAATCATTGATGCAGATCAGATTATCGTACTTGATGAAGGTATTATTAAGGGAATCGGAACTCATGAAGAGTTATTAAAGAACTGTGACACATATAGAGAAATTGCTGAGTCACAGTTATCTAAGGAAGAGCTTTACGGAAAGGAGGTGGCTGAATAATGGCTGATAACGGACATAAAAAGACCCGGCGGTGGCGGCGGACCATTTGGTCACCAGGGACCTGGCCAGAAAGCAGATAACTTCTGGAAGTCAATAGGACGTCTGTTCAAATACATGGGCGTGTACAGAGTAATGATTATTGTTTCATTTGCTTTTTCAGCCATCAGTACGGTCTTCTTCGTTGTAGGACCTAAAATCCTCGGTAATGCTACTTCTGAACTTGCTTCAGGCCTTTCTGCCAAAATTTCAGGTAACGGCGGAATGGACTTCCGATACAATCGGAAGAATACTTATCACTGTATTGATTATTTACTCAATAGGTGCGCTGTTCTCATTCCTGGCCAGCTTACTTATGACACATATTGCACAGAATCTTACATTTAAAAATGCGTAAGGATATTTCTGTTAAGTTAAATAAGCTTCCAATGAGCTACTTTGAAAGTCGTAAGCACGGTGATATTTTATCTGCCATTACTAACGACGTTGATACTCTTGGTCAGGCATTAAATCAGAGTATTTCTACAATTGTTACATCTATTGCTACAATTATCGGTGTAGTTGTAATGATGCTTACAATTAATCCACTTCTTACATTAATAGCTGTAGTTATGATTCCTGTATCATTTGGATTAATTACACTTACAGTTAAGAAATCACAGAAGCACTTTTTTATTGCACAGCAGCAGCACCTCGCTTCATTAAACGGACAGGTTGAAGAAAACTATGCAGGTCATCTCGTAGTTACTGCTTTCAATAAGGAAGAAGATGTAATCAAGGACTTCAAAGAAGAAAACAAGACAATGTACACATCTGCATGGAAGTCACAGTTTATCTCAGGACTTATGCAGCCTATAACATTTACTATAGGAAATGTGGCATATGTTGCCGTAGCTATCTTTGGTAGTATGCTTGCCATCAACGGTACAATCAGAATCGGTGATATTCAGGCATTTATCCAGTACGTAAAAACCTTGCTCAGCCAATTCAGCAGATGTCACAGGTTATGACTCAGGTTCAGACTATGGCAGCGGCTGCTGAGCGAGTATTCCAGTTCATTGATGAACCTGATGAAAAAGTTGTTAAAAACCCAATTGCACTTCCTGAGAAAATCGAAGGAAAAGTTGAGTTTGAGCATGTTCGTTTCGGATATGTTGAAGGTCAGACAATCATTAACGACTTTACATTTACAGCACAGCCACACAATAAGGTAGCTATCGTTGGACCTACAGGTGCAGGTAAGACTACATTAGTTAAACTTCTTATGAGATTCCTATGATCTCAATGGCGGTTCAATTAAGATTGATGGCGTGGACATCGGCAAGGTTGACAGATCTGAAGTAAGAAGTGAATTCGGTATGGTTCTTCAGGATACATGGTTATTCGGTGGAACTATCATGGAGAACTTAAGATACGGCAGGGAAGGTGCTACTGATGAAGAAGAGGTTATTCAGGCAGCTAAGGCAGCTTATGCTGATCACTTCATCAATAACCTTCCTGATGGTTACAATACTGTATTAAATGAAGATGCAAGTAACCTTTCACTTGGTGAAAGGCAACTCCCTTACAATTGCAAGAGCATTCCTTGCAGACAGAAAAATGCTTATCCTCGATGAGGCTACATCAAGTGTTGATACAAGAACAGAAGCAATTATCCAGAGTGCCATGGATAACCTTATGAAGGGTAGAACAAGCTTCGTTATTGCTCACAGATTATCTACTATTAAAAATGCGGATCAGATCCTCGTTCTTAATAAGGGTGATATTGTTGAGCATGGTAATCACGATGAGCTTCTTGCACAGGGGGCGGCTTCTATGCCGATCTTTACAATTCTCAGTTCTCTGAGGAAGAGGAATAATTTGATATAATTAATGCTGAAGCTATAAAAGCTGCATCGATATAGAATTATAACGATATAGTCTTATATAGATATTCAGACATATATAAAGAGAGCGGGATATGGGAAATCATATCCCTTTTTTAATTGGTAAATGAAATATCATATTCAGATTATATTAATTCCGGGTAATTACAGATCCTATGTTGGGTGAATCGGGATATAACACAGTTGGATAAAGTTCGCATGATGTAAGTGGATAACGTGCATCTTATAACTACAAAAAAACGGTCAATTTTCACGCCAAAAGCCCTCAGACTTTCACGCAGAAACACAATAAACACCCATATCAGCACAAAAATCAGCCGAAAATTAAAAATATTAAGAATAAACCCTGTAAATAATAATAACTTATATATTGCTTAAGCAAAATACAAGTTTGACATTATTAAATTAAGTGACCTGACAAAATGGATTTGCAAATGAAAATTGTACACAAAATCAGGGCGTTTTTTATACTTTTTGGCCGCTTTATTTAACAATTTATAAATATTATATACTGTTAGCTGAAGCTAACTTTTTTGAACATAGTTTTTTTTTTTGTATGATAAAATTCTCCCAATATCCAAATTTATTTAAATGTCTACATAAAAAGTATACATTTAATTGCTGTTGCTATTAAATTTTATTGTTTCTATTAATATGTCACAAAGAGAGAAAGTATGAGTAGATTAACTTTAACCACAAAAGATCAGGCTCAGGAGACAATAGAGATTCTCTATAAGGATCTTGAGAGAAGAATTGAAGCAAGTCAGCCAGGTTTATGTCCGGTTGATTTAGCTGAAGCATTTGTTCACATGTGCCATGCACAGTCATGCGGTAAATGTACACCATGTAGAATCGGACTTGGTCAGCTTGGAACATTAATCAATGATGTTCTTGATGGCAAGGCTACAATGGAAACATTAGATACAATCGAGCATACTGCTGAATCAATTTTTCTATACAGCAGACTGCGCTATCGGTTCTGAAGCTGCAAGAATGGTTCTCAAGGGTATCAGAGGATTCAGAGATGAGTATGAATCACATATCAATGCGGGCAAGTGTGGCGGTTCACACCACAGAGCTATTCCATGTATTTCAATGTGTCCTGCACACGTTGACATTCCTGGATATATCGCTCTTATCCATGAAGGCAGATATGAAGATGCTGTTAACCTTATAAGAAAAGACAATCCATTCCCAGCGGCTTGTGGTCTTATCTGTGAGCACCCATGTGAATCAGACTGTCGTCGTACAATGGTAGACGATCCAATCAATATTCGTGGACTTAAGAGATATGCTGTTGAACATGAAGGTGATATCAAGACACCTAAGATTATGGACAACACAGGCAAGAAGGTAGCAATCGTAGGTGGTGGTCCTGGTGGACTTTTCAGCTGCATACTATCTTGCAATCATGGGACATGACGTAACAGTATACGAGCAGAGAAAGCAGCTCGGTGGTATGCTTCGTTACGGTATTCCTACATACAGACTTCCGGTTGATATTCTCGACAAGGAAATCAATGGTATCTTATCAACAGGTATCAAGACAAAGATGAACGTAAGTGTTGGTACAGATATTTCACTTGCTGACCTTCTTTCACAGAATGATGCTGTTTTCGTTTCTATCGGTGCACATACATATAAGAAGATTGGTATCGAAGGTGAAGACGCTGAAGGCGTCACAAGTGCTGTTGAAATGCTCAGAGCTATCGGCGATCAGGAACCAATCGACTACACAGGACAGGATGTAATCGTTGTTGGTGGTGGTAACGTTTCTATGGACGTTGCACGTTCTGCTGTAAGACTTGGCGCTAAGAGCGTAAAGGTTGTTTACAGAAGAAGAATTATTGACATGACAGCTCTTGATGAGGAAATCTACGGTGCAATCGCTGACGGATGTGAAATCCTTGAGCTCAACTCTCCAGTAAGAATTGAGAAGGATGCTAACGGTAAGGTTGAGGCATTAGTTGTACAGCCACAGCTTATTGGTGAAATCAATAAGGGAAGAGCAAGCGTTAAGACTGCAGATACTCCTGAAGTTGCAATCAAGTGCGACCAGATCATCGTTGCTATCGGTCAAGGTATCGATTCATCTAAGCTTGAAGAGTCTGGTGTACATATTTCAAGAGGTCATATCGAAGCTCTTGATACATCTGACGTTGAAGGCGTTGACGGATTATTTGCAGGTGGTGACTGTGTTACAGGTCCTGCAACAGTTATTAAGGCTATTGCAGCAGGTAAGGTTGCAGCAGCTAATATTGATGAATATCTCGGATATAATCATGTTATTGATGCAGGAATCGAATTACCAAGAATCAGATTCAGTGATCATGAGCCATGTGCAAGAGTTAATATGAGAGAAATCGCTCCAGCTGAGAGAGTTAAATCGTTTGATCTTATGGAAATCGGCATGACTGATGAGGAAGCTTGTCAGGAATCCGGAAGATGCTTACACTGTGACCACTTCGGTTATGGAAGCTTTAGAGGAGGTAGAAGAGAAAAATGGTAAATATTACAATTAACGGGAAAGCTGTTCAAGTACCGGAGAAAACAACTATCCTCAAAGCGGCACAGTTAGCCGGAATCAATCTTCCTACACTTTGTCATTGGGAAGGTATCAATGAAATTGGTGCATGTCGTGTATGTGTTGTTGAAGTAGAAGGCTACGACAAGTTATTTACAGCATGTAACAACACAGTAGACGAAGGTATGGTTATCTACACAAACAGCAAGAAGGCAAGAATTGCAAGAAAGAACAACGTAGAGCTTATTCTTTCACAGCACAATACAGACTGCCCAACTTGTGTAAGAAGCGGTAACTGTGCATTACAGAAGGTTTCTAATGAACTTAACATTAGTGAAATCAGCTACGAGAAGAATGTGTTCCTATCGCTAAGCTTGATAAGACATTCCCATTCACAAGAGATGATTCAAAGTGTATTAAGTGTATGCGTTGTGTACAGGTATGTGACAACATGCAGAACACACACGTTTGGGATGTAATCAACACAGGTTCAAGAACAACTGTAGGTCTTTCATCAGGTGACTGCTTAGATCATACAGACTGTGCTATCTGTGGTCAGTGCGTAAAAAAGCATTGTCCTGTAGGTGCTCTTAGAGAAAGAGACGACACAGACAGATTATTTGATTGTATTGAAGATCCTGAAAAGATCGTTGTTATGCAGATTGCTCCTTCTATCAGAGCTGCATGGGGCGAGCCTTTCGGTTTAGATGATGAAACAGCTTCAATGCAGAGACTTTGTGCTGCATTTAAGGAAATGGGCGTAGATTATGTATTCGATACAGACTTCGCAGCTGACCTTACAATCATGGAAGAAGCAAATGAATTCGTTCATAAGCTTACACATGCTGATGACGCTACTAAAGTTCCCAATGTTCACATCATGCTGTCCTGCATGGATTCGTCACTGTAAAGCGTTCCACCCAGACTTCGTAGATCAGCTTTCTACATCAAAGTCACCACAGCAGATGTTCGGACCTATTGCAAAGACATACTATGCAAACATTCTTGGTGTTGATCCTAAGAACATCGTTTGTGTATCTGTAATGCCTTGTGTTGCTAAGAAGAAGGAAGCTGAAATTCCTGTTCTTAATGATGCATGTGGCGAACCAGACGTTGATTTCTCTATCACAACAAGAGAAGTTGCACGTATGATCAAGGCTGCTAACATCAACCCTGCAGGTCTTGAAGAAATCGAACTTGATATGCCTCTTGGTATCGGTACAGGTGCCGGTCATATCTTCGGTGCAACAGGCGGTGTTATGGAGGCTGCTCTTAGAACAGCTTACAACATCGTAACAGGCAAAAATGCTGATCCGGATGCATTTAAGGAAGTCAGAGGACAGGGTGAGTGGAGAGAGCTTTTACACTCGATGTTAACGGTATAACTTTAAAGATTGCAGTAGTTCACACTCTTGGTGCAGCAGACAGACTTCTTGATGCATTAAGAAAGGGTGAAGTAGAATATCACTTCGTAGAAGTTATGGCTTGTCCTGGCGGTTGCGTTAACGGTGGTGGTCAGCCAATCGTTAACGGATACAGCAAGCAGAAGGAAAGAGCTGATATCCTCTACAAGATCGATAAGAATGATAAGTTAAGATTCTCACATGAGAATCCATCTATCATTGCCGTATACAAGGACTTCTTAGGCGAGCCACTTTCAGAGCTTGCTGAAAAGCTTCTTCATACAGATCATCATGCATGGAAAATGTATAATGAAAAGTAATTTAGCATAAAATATATCCGGTTTTATAACGGAATATTTAAAATATAAAAAGACTATAGTAATTACATTTTGTGATGTGATTCTATAGTCTTTTTGATGTAAAACAGTTATTTATTATTAATATGGTAGGAATTAATTAAACGAAGTTATAAAATCGTGTAAAAAGCCTTGTATTGTATTAAATTCTGTACAATCAATTTGACTTTAATGTACGTATCAATTATTATTAAAATATTATAATTTAATGTAATTAGTATAAAATTATATTAAATTGCAGCCGGTAAAAATAGTCGCTATCGATTGCCGGTTTTTGACATTTTTGTCTCATCAGAAACATAACCGGTGTTTAGAGACGCAATTGATTTTTACGGAGGTCATTATGAAGGTATTGTCGGTTTTAGTCGCACTTGCGGCAACTGTTGGAATACTATTTCTTGTATCCGCTCCGACTGGTGGTGGCCATGGCGAAGGGCATGGAAGCGAACATACGGAAACGGAACATGTAGAAGAGACAACAGAGGAACACCATTCCGGTGATAACGGCTATATTGTTAATGTATTTGAGCCTGATTACAGATACTAATGATTATACAATGATGGAAATTAATCTTAATACGCTGTAAGGGCTCTTTTATTATTATTGAAAGGGGATAAATATGTTCTACGCAATTTTTTCTTCTTTGCTTGGATGGTGTTTAACGGAAGATGGACATTGGAAGTTATGCTGTTCGGATTCGGAATAGCTGCTGTAGTGTACCTGTTTTCCTGGAAAGCACTTGGATATGATCCTAAGCAGGAAGCATTTATATTTAAAAATATCGGAAGACTTTTTAAATATGCATTTGTTTTATGGTGGGAAATCGTTAAAAGCAACATTCGGAACTTTAAAATTTATAATGACACCGGGCGACACCATTGAACCTCGTCTTGTATATTTTAAAAATCCGGATATTAAATCAGACGTTGGTAAGGCGACTCTTGCAAACTCAATCACTATGACTCCGGGTACAATTACTTGCGATATAGATGATGATGTTTTCATAGTACATGCCCCCTTGACGTAAGTATGTCAGAAGGTATGGACGAGTCGACATTTGTTGAGCAGATTAAGAAAATGGAGGAGAAGTTATAATGATTTGAAAAAAACGTTATATTCAGATGTCTTCCTTCTTGTATGTATGTTTGCCATGGCAGCTATTCTGTTAATGCAGCTGATCCGAGCTATTAAGGGACCAAGATACACAGACAGAATTCTTGCCGGTAATATGATAAGTACAACTACAATGGCATTTATCTGTCTTCTTGCCATATTCCTGCATGAGGACTTCATATTTGACGTTGCAGTAATTTATGCCGTTCTAGGATTTATTGCAGTTGTTGTTCTTTCTAAGATTATTGTTGCAAAAGAAAAAGAAGCATAAGCTTCGCGGCGACGAGAAATCAAGAGTGGTAAATGTTAACAGAGAGGAGGACGAAGAATAATGCTTATAAGATTTATTATTGCAGCATGCCTTATTGGCTTCGGAGTCTTCCTGTTTGCCATGTCAACATTTGGTGTATTTAAGTTTAAATATGTCCTTAACAGAATGCACGCAGCGGCAATCGGCGATTCACTTGCATTGTTCTCACTTCTTGCCGGTGTTGGCGTTATGACAGGATTTACATATGCAACACTTAAACTTGTAATTATCTTAGTGTTCTTCTGGCTCGCAGCCCCTGTTTCTTCTCACATGATTGCCAAGATGGAAATTGCAACAATCACAGAAGAGGATGCTGAAAGAGTTCAAGAAAAAGATTTGATGAGGGGGGTAGATAAGGATGTTTGATGCAACTACATTACTTGTATGGATCCTTTTAGGCTTTCTCATCTTATGCGCAATAGCGTCAACTGTAGTTAAGAGCCTCTTAACTACTACTTTAATATATATGTCATACGGACTTGTTATGTCCATAATATGGTTATTCCTTGAGTCACCTGACCTTGCGGGAACAGAAGCAGCGGTTGGTGCCGGAGTAACAACCATATTATTCTTTGTTACATATAATAAGATTAAGGCTTTGGACAGAAAGAAAAAAGGAAGAAGAAGCTAATAAAAAAATCTGAATCTGAAATAGAAGAAAAAAGAAGACGATAACACTTAAGGGAGGAGAACAATGGAAGATAAAGATAAAAAACAGCTCTCCTCCACACCTAAGAAACATAATGCATTTGTTGACTGGGTAAATGGTGAAGAGCGTCCAAAGGAAGAAAAAAACTGTTATCAGAGAAAATATCAGAAGACCTAAAAAGAGAAAAAAAATAGACGAGATAAAGAATTATAAGAAATTCAAAAAGGTTTATATCGGACTCGCAATAGTAATGTGCTGTGCATTTATAGTTCTTCTTTTAGTAGCAGTTAACTTTGATCCATCATTTGGAGTTATTGATGCACCTACAAATAATGAAGTTGCAACAAAGTACATCGAAGACGGTGTAACTGATACAGGTGCAACTAACGTTATTGCAGGTATGATTCTTGACTACAGAGCATTTGATACTCTTGGTGAATCAACAGTTCTTTTTCTCAGCTGTAGCTGCAGTAATCATTCTTCTCAGAAGAGATGAGGAAAAGAGATCAGCCAAGGAAAAGGCAGAGTTCGATGCAGAGACAGCTACTCTTAAAGAGGAAACTCTTACTGAAGAAAAATATCCAAATATTATTCTTCAGGTTATTTCTAAATATGTAGTTCCGATTATATTTGTTTTCGGAATATATGTTGTTCTTAACGGACACATTTCTCCCGGTGGTGGTTTTCTCAGGCGGAGCCATCATCGGTGCCGGACTTATACTTTATGCAGTATCATTCGGCGAAAGAAAAGCGAAGAAATTCTTCAATTTCAAAATATTTACAGCAATTACAAGTGGTGCATTATTAACATATGCAGGACTTAAATGCTATTCATTCTATACAGGTGCCAACCATTTACATTCAATTATTTCAACAGGTACACCGGGAGCAATCCTCAGTGGTGGACTTATCCTTCCACTTAACATTTGTGTAGGGACTTATAGTTGCATGTACAATGTTCGGCTTCTACAAATTATTCTCGAAAGGAGAGATTTAAGCTTATGGATTATATCTTGAATCATTATTATGAAATAGCTTCAATGATTCTGTTTGGTATAGGCTTAATGGGACTTTTTGCTTCATAACAATCTTGTTAAGAAAGCTATAGGCCTTAACATTATGGATACAGCTGTATATCTCTACCTTGCTTCGAGAGGTTTTTGTATTTGGAAGAGTTGCTCCAATTCTTGGAGACAACCTCTCACCGGATGCAGCTCAGTATATTAACCCTATACCGGCAGGTCTTGTACTTACCGGAATCGTAGTTTCTGTTAGTACAACAGCATTTTTCCTTGCTCTTATACAGAGACTTTTATAAGAAATATCACACTCTTAACCTTGATGAAATCATGATTAAGAGTAAGCAGGAAAAGGAGGGTGAATAATGCCATTTATATATAATGTACCCTTCTTCATAAGTATCCTGTTACTTTTTGATAATTGCGATGCTTACTCCATTTATCAGAAAATGGGGAAAGGCAGCATGCACATTCAACCTTGCGGCTGTAATATTTACAGGTGCAATAAAATGCTGCATTACTTGTTAACCTTGTTTCAAATGATGCAAGCTTCACATACATGATGGGTCATTTCCCTGCTCCATTCGGTAACGAATTAAAGGCTGGTCCATACGAAGCTCTTATCGCTACTGTATTCTGCTTTGTTATGGCATTGTCAATTATCGGTGGATTAAGAAATGTATTTGAAGACGTTAAGCCTAAGAAGCAGTATTTATACTTTATAATGCTTGACCTTCTTCTTTGCTCATTACTTGCTCTCACATATACAAACGATATGTTTACTGCATACGTATTTATCGAGATCAATACAATTGCTTCCTGTGCAATTGTTATGGCAAAGGACTCAGGCAAGACTATCGTGGCAACAACACGTTACATGATAATGAGTGCCATTGGTTCAGGTTTATTCCTTCTTGAAATTTCAATGATTTACGGATTCACAGGTCACCTTCTCATGGAGCCTTTAGGAGAAATCTCAGCAATACGCAACTGAAACGAAGTACAACA
>VOFJ01002905.1_pt1 | contig 29807 bp, 61 predicted proteins | sample 5384081 | NCBI WGS metagenome assembly VOFJ01 (sample SAMN12384729, study PRJNA508395) | human gut metagenome | isolation source: healthy gut I | host: Homo sapiens | reverse complement strand
ATAGATTGTATAGCTGTTCTGTGAGGAAAAGACGTAAACGATAAGTTCTATCAAAAATAGGAAAAATAAAATTCATGATATCCCATATCTGATAAAATAGCAATTAATCCACTAAATCCCAGATCGTCTTTACAGGCAAAAATCAATACTCAATTCATAGGTGTTTAACGTCAAGCTAGAAAGGTCTATTTCAATACCATCTTCTTCCGGCCAATCATTTTTATCATCCGATTCTTTTAGCAGGAGGAAATGCCACAAGATTATCATAGCTTCCTTTTATAATACATATACCGAGAGTGGTATATGTATTATCTCCATCTATAAAACAAATTCCTTTCATCTTACGAGAACTTTTTATTCCTTTATCATTTATCTTTTTCAATACCAGTTTTCATCAACTTCATATCCTTCTCTATACCTTCCAATCTAGCTGTATTAGTATCAATATTCGAAAGGTGTCCAACAATGGTATTCATATTGTCTTTGATAATTTTCACGTTTTCATTTATGGATGTAGATATGGTTTTTAATATCTCCAATACCAGAGGTGATACCTTGAAAAATGAGAGTATGCAACTGTAACTCTGTTTTTATGTCCCAATCAAGACATTAGCCATGGTGAATCTACCATTCAATTCATCTGCAGAATCTTGCGACATAGAAGCAAATCCTTTTTTGATGCTTCGCGTTCCGAATCCTCATCAGTAGTCCACCCATACATCTCTGCCATGGCATCGCGCTTTGCTTTCATCTCATCAGCAATCTGTTGTCCTTCCGTTTTCAAATTATCATATTCATCCTCCAATCGTACCATTTTTTCATGGCATTGTTAAGTTTTTCTCTCCAGTCCATTAACCGATCCATGTACTCTTCTTTAAGCATGGAATTTAGAATAGCATTCTTCATGTATTCCTCGAAACTGTCGGCAAAGTCTGCACTATCGGCATCCATGTCTATAAAGTAAATCCTGAAAGTCTGAACGAAGAGAAGCATAATCAATGAGTGTTGTGTCTACTATTTGTTGTTCCAACACCTCTGCAACCTTTCCTACCCCATTCGCGATTTGATCAGCGAATTTCTGTGTATCAGAATCAAGTTGAGACCAAAAATATGCCAGCATCCGATTGCAACTTTAAAAGTTGTTCATCAGTCAAATCAAACAGACCGGTCATACGACCGCCCATTTTATTTTTAAATTCATTTACCGACATGCCTAATGCTTTTGCAGCCTGCTTCCATCCTTCCCCGGACATATCATCTACTTCATCATACCCCTTTGAATGTGACTTTCCAGAAGCACCAGAATTGAGATACTGCCAGTACCTAATACTTTTGCATTCTCACTTTGCAATTTTATATTAGCAATAGCAGCTTTCATAAACAGCGTTTGCAGTATCTCCTGTTAAAGTTTCCGCTAGTTCTAACTGCTTTTCAATTACCCGATCGAGGATATTAATATAGGATTCATACGCTTCTTTCGCTTTCTCGTATTTCTCGGTCGTATCGTCTTTGCCGAACATATCGAAGATTTTCATAGCTATCTGAACGGCTGCACCAATGATAGCTAGAATAACAGATGCCTTTTCAACTGTACTTATTGCATTAGCAGAGGTATCGGCAGGCTGCTTCAACCCCCTGCCATTGCAGTCATTGTAAATGAGCCGATACTGCCCATAAGGGAAATAATCTCACCAGCCGGACCACCGATCGATTTACCCAGTTCGTCTATGGTATCCGCTAACTCCGAAATCTGTGTTCTAACTTCTTTTTCTGCCTTCTTAACCTGATTATCTTTTTTACAACCCTTATCTTTTGCTGCATTATACTTTTCGGTTTTCTTCTTTACTAGGTCAAGTGCCTGCGCTTCGGACAAATAAGACTTTTGTAGATTCAATCTTACCGGTTGCAGGATTATACTTGGATGAAGAAATCCCATTTTCAATCTTAGAACCACCTTTGACTGCTTCGGCACTTTGTCCTGGCATTTTCTAACTCAATCTGTGCATTAGCCAGCCTCTTCTTCCGCTTCTGCTAGTTCCTTCTTCTTGTCAGATAATGACTGAAACGGATTACGGAATCCAATTCGTCCATGATGGATTGAATCGTACTCGTATATTCGCGAAGTTGATCGGGAGACAAAACTTGCGCTGCCGCACTTTTCGCATTTTCAAATTGAGTAAGAAGGGAATTCAATGTTTCAGTAGACGTTTCCTTTAAATTTTCAAAGGCACGTATATAGTCCGGAGATTTTTCAACTGTTCATAATCAAACCCCATGAGGGATTCACCCTTCATTTTTGTAGCCTGTGCTATTGAACGGTCTGTCTGCTGAACTTTCTCTGTTTTGCCTTCCTTCTGAAACTTCTCCCTTTGAATACGAAGAGGCTTCAATATCATCATTGAACTTCTTCTCGATTGCAAGCCTTTCATCGGTGTAATTCTGGTACTGCTCCAAAAGAGCTTTGGATAAAGTCGCTTCGGCACTTTTCCCTTGTCTCAACAGCAACCTTATCGTATTCATTTAGCGTATCCTGTTTCTTCTGTGAAAGGTCTTCTTTAGTTTTTGTTTTTGGAACGAAAACAATACCTTCCCTTTTATACTTCGGATGTTCTTTCTCCCACTCTTTACGCTCTATATCCTGTTGATCTTTGATATATTGCCTAGTACGACGATCGTTGTCTGCTTTGGCTTTCCGATAATTAAGTTGAATTTGTTCCTGCTGTTTCTTGAAACCTTCGTCCATGGCATCAATCTTAGCTTGAGAGAGTTCAAGTTCAGCCTGTACAGGCTTTCTCTATATCCGTTTCTGTTGATTCTGCTCGTCAATTAGGCGCTGACGCTCGGCTTTTTCAACTTTAAGTTTATTCTCTTCTTCCTTCTTCTTTTTTCTTGGCCCTATTGTTTGCTTATCATCTCCTGTTAATGTTGCCAAGGCGGATTCAGACTTCTTTCAACTCTTTAGCTTTATCTTCAATAGTTGATTTTATAGTTTTTCCCTACATCAAGGCTTTCCCTTTACCACTCCGCAAATCTTCTATTTCCTGCTTGAGGTCCGCAACTTTCTTTATAGCTTCACCAATCTCTTTCGTGACATTTGGCTCTTTGATTTCATCTTTAGGATTCTTTTGCGCTTCTTTCAACAAACGAATATTATTCAGCATCTCTCCTTCCCCCATAAGATTACTGACGGAACCATCATGTCTGATAGCAACTTGTTTCTTTCCTGATTTGTTGAAGCGTTCAAGAGCAGCCTCATACATAGCTATATCTTTTTGCAATCTGTTCGGCTGTCAGATTGATATATTCATTAGTATCATAACCTAATTTATCATGAATATCTTTATAAGTATTCTCAAAGCAGTTTGTTATTCGCAATCATGCGATCAATATAAATCTGAACATCATTTCCTACTCTTGTTTCCTCTGTTGATATGCCCGGAGCAATAGTAGTAGAGGTTGTAAACTCTTTAGTTAATGTATCTACTATTTTTTTTGAGTTTCAGAAGATAACCCACCACCTGATTTCAAATCATTCTTTATCATCTGCATAATTGCAGCAATCTCCCTTTCAGAGCCTTTCTTGTTTCTGAACTTATCCGAATCTCGAATAGCTTTCTCCAAATCTCCAGTAAGTTCACCCTGTTTATCCGCCCAATCTTTTTGAGCTGTAGAATGAGAATCCGCAATAGCTCTATCAAGTGCCGCCTGTTTGGCGGCCGCACTAACAACCCCATATGCTCTCGCAACATCATCTAAAGCGTTTTTTTTCATCACCTAAACCCTTCAAGTATTCACCATACTTATCTAAAATAGATTTCTTTGCATCATCGTAATCTTCTGTACCTTTCTTAGCCTTATCTAGTTTGCCGAATAACCGATCTATTTCTGCTTGTTCAGCATTCGTTTCTGAATTGAATTCCTGTATACGCTTATTCAATTTCACCTGTGCCTTCTCCGCATCCGTCTGATAAGTAATAAGTTTATAGATTCCATAAGATAACCCAACTATAGCAGCCGCAGCCAATACATAAGGATTTGTAAGCATTGACAAACCTAACGCTTTTTGATGCCGTAGCTAATCTCGTCTTAGCGACAGCCAAAAAATTTGTTGATCTCGTATTAACATTTTTTGAGACACTGTATTAAGTTGAGTAGCTGCAGTTTCTGCCACTTTGCTTGCAGTCGAAGAGTTTGTGTAGGCTGTCGTTACATTTGTTCTTGCCGCTTCAAGTTGTTTTGACGCAGAATATCTATTGCTCTCCGCTATTGCAAGTTGTTGTCTCTGCATTTTCTATACTTCTAGCATTACCAGTTCTTAATGCAGAATTATATTTCATGTTAGCCGCTGCTACTTCTAGTTCAGCTTTGCTTCAAGATTGGCAGCAGCAAGCCCCGCTGTATTGACAGCCTCTTCGTATTGTGCTTTAGCTTGTAATGCTTTTAAACGCAAAAGATTCCCACATTTGCGGCGAGGCTTTCCACACGCATAGATGCAATCAATTCTGCTTTTTGCCTGTGTTAATCTTCCACTTGCTACGGCCTGTTCCAAATCTGCATTTGCGGACTTCTCTTTCGCAGGAATTAATTTTGAAAGTTCCGCTATCTCGGCAGTATACTTAATACCAGTAACCGTGTTCTGAACCGCTGCAACTCAATAATAGCAGCACTTTTCTGGACCCCATACAAAGCAACAAAAAGGGCAGCAAGAGGCGGCACCAACTTCCTGGTAGTGCTCAATCAGATAAGCAGTTCCATCAAAGCCGCATTAATAACCCCATCACTTTCCTGTCAATCTCATTGAACATCATATCGAGATTATCACCAATATTAGAAATTTTACCGGATACGGATTTAGTGTTCCTGCATGAGGTTGAAGAACATTCCCCCTTTATTAGTCAGGTTATCAACAACCTGCTCTAACTTGTCGAAACCAATCTTACCTTCTGCCGCCAAATCCTTGATTTCATCCTTATTCACTCCCATAACCTTTGCTAGTTCGGAGAAAATAGGCACACCACGTCCGGCAAACTGATTCAAATCCTGCGTCATTAGTTTGCCTTGAGTCAAATCTTGTACCATAAAGATACACAAGGTCACCAATAGGCTGACTTAATCCATATAATATTCCCTAAACGAGTAAGTTTGTTTATAACATCTTCGGAAGCCGTCCCGTATGCGACAAGCTGTGGCAGATTGAAAACACCTTTCAAATCAAAAGGGTAGTAGCAGCAAAGTTAACGAGGCTCACTCATCAACTTTTGAGCCTGTTCCCCCGACTGGAGCATCGAGGTAAATTTGATTTCAAGCTTTGTTGGAATGTCCCATATACTGAAACCATTTCAGAAGCGAGACGCTTCGCCATATCAATAGATAAGAAAGCCATACCGGCAGCCTTCATCTGCGAGAAAAGACCTGGCAACAGACTGGCTAGCTGTATCTGTATGGTCCTGCATCATATCAATATTCTGAACGTATTTCTGAACGTTTCTCTGCATTTCAGAAATATCCAGAGTAGCCTTAATACCTATTGTTCCTGTGTCTCCATCTTTACATAAATTGAGCAAGATATTCGTTAGCATGAAGTTCCTTTGCCTTTTCTTCTCTTTCTTCCTTTGGCTTAGTACCTGGAATAGCCGCATTGAGTAACATGATATTGGAATATGACCTTTCGTTGACAACCTCTTCATAACTCATACGGTAGTATTTCATCGCTCCGCTAATTGTTGACCAAGGGCTGTCGCTTCTGGTGTATTCGGCGGTTTCGTTGTCTCCTTTAGACCTTTTTAGGAAAATGATAGTGCTTAAAAAAAAAAGTGGCATCATAGTCTGTGCCATATAGTCCTGCAATTTCTTGTATTTGCGAACCGTTAATCTTTTCTTGATGAATTTACCAAATAGTTTTCTCTTCCAAGTAGTACGAAAGATCGTCATTACTGCAATATCAGACATTCTATCTGCTTCTTCATAATATACAAGAGTGGCTGACACGCTTGTCCGACCATTTAGTTTCGATTGGTCTACTTCCTTCATATCCTTCGAAATAGAACCAATATCAAACAACTGTGTAAACGTCAATGGTCTAACCATGAAAGGAATCATACCAAACCAAAAAAAAATGGGGCGTTCTGCAATAGTGTCAATGCCCGCTTTTGTACATTGTCTTTTTTCATCTTTACCTCAAATTAAAAAGTCCCGGCCCGTAATGACCGGGACATTTACAACAACCTTTTCGATGATGCACAATGCTTGTTATCCCTACTCACATCTCAACAATCATCTTTTCACCTAAAAAACTATGCAGCGGAAGCCGGATTCGAACCGGCGACATTTAGGCAGTAATCCGCAACCTAACGTTCTACCAACTGAACTATTCCGCTCCCTTTTATCCTTCCGGAACGACTGGTGCCGTATAGATTTTATTTCTTGCACCGCTTACCTCCTTGCCATCCTTATTGAGATTAGCAAGTTTCTTGAATTCAAGATTGAAGTTCGGAAAACCAGACTTACCGATATTTCCGGTTTTGGTAACTTTCACTTTCATGCGTGCCCACTGGAAGATACGGGCAGGGAAATCTTGAAAAGCTTTCGTTTTCAACTCCACGCCTTGATTGGCGAGAGAGAATCCGGGAGTTTCCTCATTCCATTCTGCATTCTTTGTATATCCCAACAGATATTTATAGGCTTCCTCGCCCATATCATAGGTTTGGACCGTGAAGCCTTCGCTACCGGCATCCGAAGGAAGAGAAGCATAAAGAGTGTCCATATCCTCGACCTCGATATCCGTATCACCGGGAGCTTGGTCGCTGAAAAGACATAGAATCTTTCACAATAGCCGTAACAAGAAACTTGGCAGCAACTTTATCAAAAATCCGGATAAGTTCCGGCTGTTTCTCCGGATTCAATGGCCTTGGAGACAATTTGAGGTATTCAATACCATATACCGCAGTTTTTGACATAACTAACTGATTTAATTATAATACAATACTTTAATTTTAAAAATTCTGATAACTCGTACCGTCCTCATCGGGAAAGAACGAATCATCATAAAGAGAGAATTCAGCACCTAAACGAACTGTGTAAACATTACCTTCGGCATCTTCCGTTTCTTTAAACAGAGTCAAGACAAGTGCTGCGATCTGATCGATACGTCCGCTATCCGGCTCGCCCGTATCTGCATCCTTCACATGAATGTTGATATTGGCATAGCTGTACTGCCAGGCCGCTTTCTTGTGGAAATGAAAGATGATTGACAACGATGTATTCGGAACCGGAGAAGTTTCTCTCTCTCCTATTCTTGAATATCCGAAACGCCAACATTTCCAGAGGCGAGCATCTTGCAAATTTCAGTTATAGCCTGTTGTCCTGTCATTGATTAAATCCTGCTTTAGAAAGAATCCTTTTTAATCTTAGCCTGCACTTCTCGCTTTAGATACTTTTCTGTGGAAGAAAGAACATCGTACCCTTTGTTTTCCACATGTCTTGCATAATTCATACCTGCTACGATTATCAAATCAAAACCGGAATCTCCGATCATTTCTTGAATCTTGTAATCTGCAAGAAAAGCCTCCTTATCAGTTATCCCTGCGCTCCTTTTAAAGCCGTACTCTATGATTTCACCATTATAAGCAATCACATAACCTATTGAGTTGCGTAAATTGCTTGTACGGTCTTTATATGAGCCATTTTCACGTGCATGATTTACTGAACCTTCACCGATTACATAGAAATTGAAAAGCACCGCCCGCTCAACACGCTTAACCGCTTCCTCTAATATAGACGGAACCTTATCCCAATCTCCTGTTCGTTTTCCAACTCATAAAAATATGCTCAACTTTCTTTTCGTAGTGCCACAACCGGCAACCGTCATTACCTTTTGGGAAATAGAACCGTCGAGCTTTTAGTTATGCGCACTTTGTCATTCAGCACCGGGATAATCGCAGGAACATACATTGTAATCTGATAGCTATAGACGAAGTCTTTTCCATCGGCAGCCGGAACAGTCTTTGCAGACGAATTCCCGTGAATCTTACAGTCTCCAAGGGGGAAACCATGATTCCGGAATCCGCACCGGATTAAAGTTCTCATCATGGGAGCCTTCACCTGGAACATACAACTCTATTTTATCTTCATACCACATATCACTCACCACATACAAGAACCGTCCTCAATCTCTGTCACATCACCAGAAAGAAACTCAGGTATCGAAACTAAACTGTTTGCAAAAGCATCGATATGTGCTTTGTCAAGCCGACAATATCATACGAGTTGGAACAATCAGCCTCACTTTCAGAAGACAAGGTACGCATTCCTGATAAGTAGGAAAGTACGGCAGACACAACTTTCCTCTTATCTGTACAGTCCTCCTCCGGTTTCAACCCCCACATCATCCAACAAATCTTTCACCGTTAGCGGAGAAGGATTATAGTGCAAACACTTCGCTATGAATACCTCCGAATTTGTCATTTCTTCAACTCTTCCAATCTTGCCTGAATAGCATCAACGACAGTTGAGCGAGGTTTTTCAGCCGCATTCTCTGATGCAAGATATTCGTTCAGTTTCTCAACATCGGTGAATGAAACTACCAAAGAAACAACCTCTTTAGCTCCTTTAGATAGATCAATGTCAGTTACAACTTTAGAAGTCTTCACCTCTACCGCTAATTTTACGCTTAATCACATCTATTGCACGCTCTTCGTCGAAATGACTAATTACTGTGCCAGGTTGATAAAGTCCACCAGTTTCTTTATCACGAAATGTTTTAATTGCTATAAGTTTCATACAACACTTTTTTTTAGCCAACGGGAATTTCTTCTCCATCGGGATATGGAACATTCGTATTTCTAACTTTGAGATTTACGATACCGTTAATACATGAGATAATAGGAACTGCACGCCAAGAACCTTGTGTGTACTCTGCGGCTTGCTGTCCGGTTGACTCACCCGTAGTCCATTTTTGCAATACGAATAGCGTCTCCGGCATCGGTATATTGAACTTGTGGATCCGGCATGATTGCATTGTCCTCAAATGCAGGCTGAACTTCGCCCTAACTTGCCATCATCCGTTTTCGGGATGAATGCAATTACATCATCATTCCACGGATTGATGTTAGTAGGAATACCATCTTTCTGATAAGCTCGTCCGCTTGTTGATTTCGATGATATTAGGAATCTTCATGGATTTCAGATAAGCCGAGAATTCATCTTCTGTCAGAGAACGGGTATTCTTGTCTTTACCCAAATATCCGGTACGTAAACCAATACTACGCATCATCCGATACTTGGTAACAGGAGCCATCAACAAAGCATCCGAAAGTAACGCCTTTATTGGCATACTCATAAACAATCTTCTGCAGAATACGTACTGCATCAATAGCCGCATTATCAATGTTCTCCTCGGTCCATTCCTTATCAGAATCAACCATCTGTTTGTTTTCTTCTGGCATACCATAATCAACCAGATACTTACGTCCTTCCGGATTATCGATAGCTGGGTCGAAAATAGCCATACCACCACCAGAGAGTGCTTTCAGAATAATTTCATCCGCCACATCCTTGCAACCGAGATAAGCATCTTTGTAATCACCGAACAAACATTTCTGAATTTCCTTCAACTTCTGAACGGGATTAATACGATTATTTTCGTAAACCATCAGCATGGTACGCAATGTCTTCGCATCCGTTTTGAACTTGTGCCCCACACGGGGAATCTCACCGTTCCACAGTTCAAACCCTCTACCAGCGCGTAATGGAGTATCAGCATCGTTTCCGATGATAGAAGCACGGATACGAACACTATATTTCCCCATGATACCTTCGGCAGTCAAACCTAGTTGAGGAGGACGGAAATCGAACCAACGATCAACGTAGGTCTGTTCCCAAAAGCGTTTTATTTTCCAGAGTTGCTTTATCAAACATGATCTGCATTGTGCCGATCAAGTCGATAGGCTTCCCTGTTTTTACGTCATTGATTTTAAAAAGTCGAAAAAAAATAGATTTCATTTATAGCCTCCTTTCTTAGTAAGAATCAGTGAATTGAATGTTTGGGTTGTCTTTCAAGCACATTCCTTGAATGAACTTCTCCGGAATAGGAGGAATACGTCTTTTGTAGTACATTTCTCCCTTAGAATTGATAGCAACGTCCACAGATACCTCATCAAGACCTATATAAGTCCCCATCGGTTCAGCCTCCCACAGTAATTCCTTGCGGATGCTCGATAGGGAAAACAGCCGGAGCCTTTTACTTTCACCCTCTGCAGTTCCTTCAATCACTTCAAACAAAGCATCACCAACCTTCAAGCCAGCAATAGCCTTATCAAGTACGATAACAAAGCCGTTACGATCATTAATAATTTTCGTGATACTTGCAGTATCTTCGAAATTGCCGGAATCGTTCATTGCAACATGATCCCCGACCATGAAAATGGGAGAAAGGAATTCATCATTTTGCAAAGAGACTTTCTTCGCATCGGTTACATCAATTGCTACAACACGGGATGCTTTCAACACGACAACTTGCCGGGACGATGTTTCATCATACTCGGCAAGAGAAGCAGAAGGAATAATAACGCCAACCGGATAGTTGACCTTCTCCTTGTTCAGATTAAATCCACCTACTACTCCGATAGCCGGAGAACCAGTGCAGATAGAACGAAATCCACCAACTTGCTTTTTTCTAAATTTCATGTCATTTGTAAATTAAACATTAAACGTTCTGTTCTGGAACACCTAAAAGATTTCAACCAGTCAGCAGCTACAGCATCCTGCACCTGTGAATCAGACGCTTGCGACCCATTGTCTTCTGCAGGTTTCAGGCGGCGCTTTTGTAATGAGGTGCTGTTTGTACCCCGTTAAATACTCTTCCGGATCTTTATCTTCCGGAACCGTAACGAACTGCATTTCATCCTCTGTTAATCCCAGTTTCTTCATCGCATTAGATATGGCAGCTTGTCGATCAGTCTGGCTCTTATCTTTTTTTTAAGAGTTTCAATCTCATCCTTATAAGGCTTAATTGCAGCCTTCCAACTTTGAAGTAAAATAGCTATCCAACTCTTCCGTTGTATAACTCGTCTTAACTCCCTTTGTTACCATCTACGCCTTCACCACCTGCTGTTATAGGTTTCCGTCCTTTAAACCGTGTTTTTCCTCATAGTTTTTAATAGAGGAAACATTTGCTTCATTAGCCCGGTAGTCCCCGTAGGATTTAACTACGTCTTGAAAGTTGATGCCGTCTACAATTCCGTAATCTGACTTTCATCCGTCACACCTTCCGTCTTTTTAGTTGCAATTCTTTCCAGAATGGCCTCGTCAAAAACACCCACAAATTTGGTTTTTAACGCTTCTAAAAGTTTCTTTTTCATATCCAAATTGATTAATTTGCGGTAAAGATATAAATTATTCCAAAGATGCGTTTATTAAACTCATTTATTTTTTATAGTCACAACTCACGATATTTTAGATAATTACATATCAAACAATGGAATAATTCAAAAAAACAAATGTAACTATTTCATATATTAAATATATGATATATATTTGCGATCTATAAAAGAGTTTATTAAACACATATATTTTATTATTTATACAGAAAAGTATTATTAACCATTTAACGCAACGATTATGACAGTAAAAGAATTATCTAAATTGAAGAAAGGTGAGTTTTTCCGTTTAAAAAACAGCGAGAAGGCTCCGGTTTGGGTCAGGGGGTGAATATATTTCATCAGCAAGAAAATACAGTACATACAAATATGAAGATTCTAATCATGAAAAACTGATTAGAGGAACTACAAAAAGGTATTCGTAGACTTTATATATTAACAAAATGGCAAATAGTTACGAAGCCCCTATAGAGGTAAGGGAACTTGAAAAACTGATAAATAACTTCACATATCAAAATGGTTTTGATGTTAGCCAAGGTTTCAATGATTTCCTCACCTATATAATCCACTATTTTACACCGGATGCAAAACCGCTAGAAAGTTGGAAATATAAACCGGAACAAACATCTGTTTTCTGGGACATGTTTCGAGAGTGGATTAAAATTATGGAAAAGCAATTAGTCTGCAATGAATGGTATGATCCTTTCGGTGATTTATATATGTCTTGCGTGGCAAGTAAAATGAAACAACAAGGAACCGGACAGTTCTTTACTCCGACCGGTATCTGTGATATGATGAAAGAAATAAATGATAATAATGAAAAGGCTACAGGAAAATATATCAATGACCCGGCATGTGGTAGCGGACGAACATTACTTGCCTGGCATGTCCGGAATATTGGGAACTACCTTTGTGCCGAAGATATAGACCGAACCCTGCTGCCTTATGACTGTATGTAACTTTATCATTCATGGGTGTGTAGGAGAAGTTATATGTCACGATAGTTTAGACCCTAACTCTTTTTATGCTGGTTGGAAGATTAATGAACGATTGAACACTACCCGCTTCTCTCCAATACCACTAATAACCGTTCGGGAAATTACCAAAAGAGGAATCTATTACTATCAAAATCTGGGAAAACATCAGGTTAGAACATGAAGCCTCAAAGGAAGTTCCTAAACCAACAATAGAGGAAAATCTACCGAAAAAGGTTAAAACAATCACACTTAATCCAGAAAGTGTCACGAAGAGCAGAAATAATATACCGAAGAAACCTATTCAGCTAAGCCTTTTTGACTAACTAAAATGATTGAAATATATCATATATCGAATATTTGAACTAAATTTGCAAAAAAATGGAATATGATACATATAGAAGAATTAGGCATTGGAAACAGCGTTTATTTAAAAAGACAAAGTGATAACAATTATGAGATATAATTTCAAGTGAAAAGCAACCCATGTATATATTATGAAGATAGTAATAAATTGCCGACAGGTATTGCAATTGATGAAATAGCAGGAATACCATTACCAAATCAGAATATAAACGATATGCTGAACGACGACTTTAGTATATATGGCTTACAAAGCTCAAATAGAAGATAACTCTGTAGACTTTTTAATGATAAGAACGAACGCGTAGGTTTCACTCAAATAAAAGTATGTACATCAGGCTTCAAAAATATGTACAGGGCATTAACTGGTTTCACTAAAACTTTAGATTATGACGCAAATACACAAAGTTTATCATGTAGAACTCTCTAAACCGATAGAAGTAGATAGCAAATTAGAGAAGCATTTCTACTTTGGCTCACAAGCTGCCATTTACGAGACTTTCTCTGCGGAACAGATAGGAATAAGCTACGGCTATCTAAAGTCAAAATTTCACCTAGAGGAAAAGCCGTACAGCAACGATAAGTGCACTATCCGGCTAGGATTATTAAGAAGAAAAGGAAAAGTCTGAATAACCTTTTGTTTTTCAGAGATATTTCATACATTTGCATTGTGGAAAGAGTGAGGGAAGTAATGTTCCCTGCTTTCTGCACCAGCCCGGGCGGAGCAATAATCCGCCCTTTTTTTAATTAAAATCTAAACATGAAGAAACTACATATTATCTTAACTGCATTAAATATCGTCTCGATAATTCTATTGTTCCAAATCATTTTGGTTTGATTCCATCTTTTGAATGCGACTACCCTGTGAGACAAGATAGATAAAATAAACAGTTTAATTGTAGACCTTAGCATTGGGGTAATTACAAGTACTTTTTTCTTCTATTATATCTTAGTATATATACCGGAGAAAAGAAAGGGAAAAAGTCATAAGAAGTATTATATCGAATGATTTGCTTTATATAGCTAATAATATGCAAATGGTACTAGCATATGTCGCTAAAACATACTCACTAGAAGTCAAGGACAAATATTACCAAAAAATACCACTAACAGAATTCTCAAAAATAAAAAAAGGAGTTCACATTAAATTCGAAACAACCTGCTCCTTTAACGTTGAAATAACTCCAAGTATATTGGCTGAAAATTCACATTACATAAGTACCGACGTTAAAAGTTTGAATTATACAGCAAAAAACATATTGGAAAGAATCAAAAACATAAATGACATCCCCAATATTATATTCGAAGATGAGGTTTTAATTTCAGCCTTAGACAAAATATCAAGATGTTCATTTTATACTAATACTTATTTTATGGATAAAGAATCAAAAGACTTATTCGGCAACGACTATGAACGTCTATCTTTAATATTCAATTTTCATTCAATCAGAGAATTACATAGCCTTTTATGTTACTCTTACTAAATATATCACTCCGTACGTCTTTAGTATAAGCAAGAACTAATGTTGATTACATTAGTTCTTAAAAAAAAATAAGATAATACAATTTAATACCTGTTTTTTATTTAGCTTCAAGTGCCTTTCTAAATTCAGATTCTAATTCATTTAAGAGTCCCGATATTTCACCTTCCACTTTATCTCTTATTACTCTGCATCGGTCTCTTTTTTTTTTTTAATATATAACATATCCCTTTCTTTTTACAGACTCTCTGATGTCCTTATCTAAAAAACTATAGTCCAATGCAGAATCATGAATTTCAGATATTATTTTTTCAACTTTATCACACAACTCATACGATAAATAAATCCTATTTAAAGAAAAGTAGTTCCTTGTATCAATATATGAATTATCAAATGAAACAGCCAATTTATATAGATGTTGTTCAACAGTATCACCATTGTATATAACTTGCGCTGCTCGTGTAAAATCAGCCAACGTTTGGTGCAATATTGTCAGTTTCTGAAATGTCTGTTTGACAACTTCTGCACGCTCTTGATAGAGTTTACTAAAAACAACCTCGGAACGATATTTTCTATAATCTAACCAAGTTTTTAAAAAATCTGCTGGGCTATGAAAATGAAGAATGCAATGATAGCACTCCATGACAAATACTCATTCATACTCTACTTTTTTACAAAGGTAAAAATAAAACTAATCAATTTCAAAAATAATAATTACTTCTTCCACAACAGTTTTAGCAGTCCCTCATTATCCATGTAGTAAATATCTGGAAGTTCGCCTAACCTATTCATCCCCTTAAAGCGTCCGACTTCCCTGTTGATAGCCGAACGTAGTTCCTGGTACTTCTCATTCGTGAAATAGAATATTGCCCGATCAGCTTTCCGAGCATCTTTGATATATGCGCGAATAGTATTCTCATTGGCGTTATCAATGTATTTCACATCCCACGTATGATCGTCGAACATTAAATCTGGTACACCTTTGCCCTTACCATTCTCCGGCAGGAACTCCACCTGTTTCCCGTTATTCTTTGCTAATAACTTACCAACCATCTTTTCAGCATCACCACCGCCCTGTGTGTTGGTGAACTGATGTTCCTGATGATAGAACACATTAAAGCCACCACTGAACTCATCGAAATACGTCCTATCCCACTTCTCATCATACGATTGATATTTCTCCTTTGACTTCTTTCGAATATCATTCCGCTCACCAGTATTCATTGCTTTTTACCTTAACACCTGTGTATTGCGGATTATCCTTTTATCCAATATGGAAGAGTGCCACGGTTATTTGCCTTTTCGATTCGCTCCTCATTTTCCTGCATCCATGAATAAAACTCACTTGGCAGTTCAGTAACTTCGTTTTTCGATTTGAATCCTGCCGTTTCCTCTCCGGCAAGAATCTTATCAGTGAGCATATCTACTTCATCATCCGAAGCAAGCACACTAATCGCATGGCACATACAGTTAGAATGCCATCCGTAAACTTGAAGCCTTTAGGATATACTCCGGCTAGTTTATCACAAATATCCTTTTCCGGATTATTCTTTGAGAGCTTTTATTTCAATCCCTACAACAAAATCAAGTTGGTACATCTTTCATGATCGGCTGTCCGATATGCAATATTAGGCTCCGTCCGTGCCAAACGTTGAGCATTGCGGCTACTACTACGATATTGACCTGGCCCGGATGATAAAAGCTTTCGCGTTCTTTGATAAAACAAAGCTCTCCCCCGTTCATCACGAACCCGTCTAAACAATTTATCCGGTTGATTGAGAAACTGCTTCACCTTTGCCGCCATCGAATTTGCAGACATTCCTTGCCCGATACAACAATCAATAGACATTTCCATTTCTTGCCGAAACTGCCCTTCATATTTCCAAATACGTTGAGACAGGTTCAATCCATCATCTCCGGACCTTCGTGCAAAGAAAGAATCCATAGCTTTCTTGTTACGCCCAAAGTAGCGCGCAAAATGCTCATTATCCACAGCCTTCTTACCGAACACGGATCGGACGAGTTCGTCTGATTTTAAGTTAGCTTGCTCCCACTCGTTTATGATACCAGACTGTATTTGTTGATACACACGGGTTGTACAGTTCCCGTAACAGAACGTTTGCTTTGTCAGATATAGTAGGATAGTCAGCAAAGACAAACGGCTTCTTAGCGTCATGGATAGGCTCAATCTCCAATGCTAAAGAGATAAGCGTCCCATCACATCCAGGTAGATTGTCCGGACGTTTGCAGCATATCCTTCGGTACGTTGAAGTAATGCCCGTTTATACTTGTTCTCATCAATCTTTGCCATGCCCTTTATTCTGCACTACCGAAAACATCCTGTTTATACCGGTCTTTCTCTTCTTTTAACTCTTGCTCATGTTGCGCTTTCAAACGTTCTTTTTCCAGAGTAGAATCCTTGATGATCGGATTCATTTCAATAAATGTTTCGTCGGACATACCACCAGCATTTTTTAGTGGAGATCAGATTTTTTAATACGGCTTCAATATCTTCTCCGAACGGTTCTTGAAATTCATGTTCCACGACCAGGTTGTCACACTCACCTCGAAGAGATATATCCAGAACGTTACCAATTATAGCAATAAAGTACACTGGCTATACGATCTGCATACTCATCGTGTCTTTCTTTATGTCGGTCTGCCTTGATTACAGCCAAAAAGCATTAGCTGTTTCAAAGCCTTTTAGCCGAAATCTGGGGAAAGGCTCTTCATCGTATCAAAGTCTATTTTAGCGGTGAAAGTGAAACGATGAATCTTATCGTCCAACTCCTCCGCTTCCTGCGTCTGATTTTCCGGTGCATTATCCCATGTCAGATATTTCATGTCCGGTTTTTTGGAACCGTCTAACGAAGGTTTCAAAGCAAAAAAATTTGCTATCCTCACCTTTTTTTCTGGAAGAGAATTAACAATATCCGCATCAGCAACTAAAGCAGGATCAGAAAAACGATCATTGACATCGGCTCTACGGCTTACCATCATTTCTTTACGGTGCATCATAGGTTCAACACCAGCACACTCCGGTTCCTGCTCAAAAAGAACCACACATATCTTCTTTGCAAGATTCACCTCTTCCTCAATGTCCCAACCCATAGGAGCACGTTTGCAGTGATATATCATATTCTTTGTATGTATATCAACATGATATTTGATTTCACCGCCTACTTCCTGTAAGTTATACCCACGTGCAAAAGCACATCATCCGTCCGAATTGGTCTTTACGGAAATATATATCATCCCCAGACTTCTGGCTACGACTTTGATAAGGCAATCCGGTTTACCTTCGTCATTCCGATAAGCATGAAAGAGCAATGCACTTTGCCCTTCCCGCGCGCCTGCCAGACGTTTTGCTTCGCGAACCTTCGCATTAAATCGGGTACTTTTAATCAAATCGATGTATCTGGAAAAAGCCCGGTCTGTCCCTTAGATGATTGCGTCCATTTCAGAGGACGACCATACAAGAATACAAGAGCTATCTCATTGATAAAAACGGGATAAGGAATAGGAATTTTCCATTTTTCTTCCCACCGTAGAAACTTACGTTTTCCCGTTGCAGGGTCCTTTTTTACCAAACACCGCTTTATTCGGCTTCTATTCATCACCTCATGCTGCTGGATATCATATACCTTCAAAGCAGACTTCAACCTTTGCAGAGTTATCCGTCATTTGTGAAAGCGCGCGGTTCACATCCTTAGCTTTCAACAACTGTTCAAAACTCCTGATCGCGACCAACAGCCGCATTCACACCATTAACAATCCAATTAAACAATCCCATAATTACAACATTAAAAATTAACCACCTAAAGCACTTAAAATATATTCTTCATCTTCATCTGATAATTCCGCATAATCATCATCCAGAAGATAATTGATTGCATAAACCAGAATATCTACATACTCATCATGTGTCTTTGCCGGAAACTGGCTCACCTCATCTATAAACTCTTCGTTCCAATCACCTTCCACCAATATCACCCGGCCGCACTCTATTTTAGGCGAGACACCGTGTAGTCGCACTTCCTTGCTGTCCGTTGGTGCTGGTGTTCTGGTTACATTCAGTTTAGTGTACTTCTTTACTGCCTGAATGACAAAGTTATACCATTTGCCTTCGGTTCTATTCTGATCGTGCTCCGGCTATCATATCCATGTGCCCGCACATAATCTGGAATGAACCTCATTAATTCAGGAAACTCCTTCCAGACCTTTTGCGCATGGAACAAGTACAAACAGTTCTGTATCCGACATGCAGCAAGTATTCCGGACGGGTCATTGTCCGTTTTCTGTTTTTCTCATCATAGGCAGTATCGAGAAAGAAGTGAATCGGAGCGCCGCCACGAACAGCAAGGAACTGCGATAATGGAATATGCCCGAACCAACTTGCTTTGACGATATTACCACCTTCAACCGAAGGAGCCTGTTCATACTGTCCGGCATACCCACGGCTACCGAGGTCAATCTTTGCTTCATCTATCACCTCCCTGTCAATACGTACAGGGTCCAGAAGTCCAAATCAATGTAACGTTCTTTCAAACTCGGAGGATTCACCCTCTCCGACACTTCTGCTGGTAGGCATATATGCCTAATCTTATCCTTTTTTTCTTTTTTTTCAGCAGATACCCTGTCACATCATCATCATGCAATCTTTGCATAATAGTTACCATCGGAGTATTCTTTTTGTCAACCTTACGGGACGAAAGCGTTTTAGTATGGTCATTCGCTTGTAATCTCATTGCAGGAGACTCCGCCTGTTTGGGATTTACAGGGTCGTCGTTGATAATCACATGCGCGTGCTTTCCGGTAATTGTACCACCTGTCGAAGTAGAATATCTGGCGCCCCCTTTATGTTCTCATAACTACCTTTACCGGACTTATCGTGTCTTATCACCACTTCCGGAAACAAAGTACGATACAAGTCAGAAGTGATGATGTCCTTCGACTTCGAAGCGTGTTCTAACGACAAGTCGCCCGAATAGGAGTTTGAAATAATCCTCAACCGTGCATCCTGCGTCCAAAGCCATGCATGCCACATAATTGTGACAATAGTTGATTTGGTAGAACCAGGAGGAATATTGATAATTATGTCATAGGGCTTCTTCCTTCTCTCTGCGTACGATATAGCCAGATAGCTCTTGAAGTTCTTCACACAGATACGGAATATGCCAATTAAAAACCGGAGTTTCCGGTATAATAACCGCCCAAAACGTTTTCACGAAGTAGAAAAATGATTTCCTACATTCATCCGCCTGGACGGCTCTTGCCATGCTCAATATATCTACCTGTCCTAAACTCACTCTTTTGCTGCTTTATCCTGCTTTTCCGCAATACCCAACAATACTTTTCTTTCTTCCTCCGATAACTTCGACACATCAAAGTCTTTGCCTGTTACCTGTACCCCCACTCCATCAGGGGCGACAATCTCTTTACGTTCTGTATATCCTCTACTTTTGCCTTTGGTTTCAGATAGAATATGATAGCCGTAATATCTCCCTTCTGTATTTTTTTTTTTCAGAAGGGAGGCCTCGGCAATATCGATCTGCAATTCATTGATAGCATCGGCACGTTCTTTAAATTCCGCATCCTCACGATACCAACGATGAGAACGTCTGCCGTGAGAGTCCAACCTTCTCACAGGCAAACGTAACAATACCGCTACATTCCTTCAATGAATCGAGCAACTTTTCTTTATCTTTCTGAATGTCCTCTTCGGTACCTTAGGCATTTTATATTCCTCCTCCCCTCTCTCTATAGATAGCCCCTAAAATAGCACGATAGGAACGTTTCTTCGGATCCCCCGCTATCAATAACTGATAAGACAACTGACACGTTTTTTGAAGATTCCCTACCGGACATTTTAACATAAAGATGTTTAGCCAATTTATAACCAGGATATAAGTCTGGATGTAAAGCGGCCTTTTTTCATTGTATCTCGGAATATGACCCGATAATCCTTTTCCTTATCTTGCTCAAACTTCCGGTCTTGCTTAGAACTCCGGAACATATCAGTATCCCAATAAAGCATAACAAGGTCTGCATTTGGTTCTCTACGAATCACCCGCTCATACAAATCCGGGTAGAACTCCATAACCTTGGGTAATGACTTGATTGTATCAATGCTAAAAAACTGACTAATACGAAGTTTATTCAACGGTACACCTGTCTTATACAGGTAGATATAGGTCATAGGAATAGTAAGGTTATTCAATTTGATATACAGCCAAACATCATTATCACGCCAATCGTATATGGGATAAAGAAATGTAGAAATCCTGATTGATGCTATGGACTGTCGGCGTTGAATAGATTCTGCCATTCTTAGACCTATCATTTGAGGAACACTTTTAAAAAATCTTCGCCCCAAATTCTGATATGACATCCCCATACGAAACATCGAGTGATTGCGAATAGCAAACTTAGGCATAGGTCTCACCCACACGCTTTCTTTGCCAGGCTCCCAACAGATAAAAGAGGCTTTTCATCATTCGCTAATCTATTGCAACAATTATAATGCCGTATAGGCAAACAGAACCAATAAAAAACTTTGCCCCCAAGGACATGAAACGTGAGCGCCATTCAAGTGCAATCTGCTCAACATCTGGATAAATGGCTTCCTCGTCAAAGAACACAACGATAATGCGACTAAACGGAATTGTATATTTCTGCATTGTCTTTATCAGCATATCGCACATACATATAGAATCTTTGCCGCCAGAGAAACTGACGGCAACTTTTTGATTCTTATTGAATGCTTCGAGAATCCTACGCTCGGTAGCATCAACAACGTTAATATCTAAATCCTTTACGTACATCTGCGAATGATTTGGGCTTTACTAAATCTTTGCGTACCACGTTGGGTAATGAGTTTTTAGAAACTCTTCCCCCTGTCAATCTTTGATAACCGGAAAATTTCTTCTTTACTCATTCCTATTTCCTTTGAGATTTCATCTACACTTTTGCCTTTTTTTCCAACAGAGCCTTTCACAATGTTCTCCATCGGCTCAAGTAGATGTGTGCCACGGGCACGGTTAAAAGTAACCGTACCGTACATATCTTGACTCTCGTCTTTATGTGCCACTACCACAATAGGAATCTTATTGCCGAGCATTGTCTTTAACGGTTCCCTGCCGGACACAAGCCAACGGTGAAACCCGTCAATGATCGTAAAGTCCGGACGCACTACGATGGGAAAACAGAAACCATTAGTCAGGATACTTTGCATAAGGAGATTAAGATTCTTTTCCAGAACCTTGTTGGGGTTATAGTCATTCGGCTTCACCTTATCTCGGTCTACAAACTGAATTTCCCGAAAGAGGTTTGAATAAATCTACATTCTTATCCATAGCTCTATGATTAAATTGTTATTTCCTTGCCACAATGCGGACACACCATTGTACGGGCTGTCTGCATACCGGCTTCAATTTCATCAACTTCCTGAATGTCGGCAACCTTCTTCTCTGGTGTAAACTGCTCCTCCTTCTTTACAGGTTCTGCAAAAAATTCACCCCATATTGTCAGTGCTGCTAACTTCGTTGATGATCGCATCCAGATATTCCGAGTAAAGCCAATAATATCAACATCTCCGATTTCTTTAATAATCTTCTCCACATCCCCAAAATTCACATGAGACATTGTCTGAATCTTATTGTCTTCCAGAACGAGTTTCTTCTTTTCTTTGTCAGTCAAACCATACATGACCGTAATAGAAGCCTCTTTTTCTCTCCACGATATTCCAAAGCCTTTTTCTTGCCATGTCCGCAAAGAACCATCATGTTTTCATCAACGATAATCGGATAATACTGTCCGTATCGTTCCATACTTTCGGCAATAGCCTTCACTTGTTCCTCCGGATGCACATTTGGATTACCCGGAAATTCCTTTAACTCTGACAGGAGTACTTTCTTTTGTTTCTAACTTCCTTTTCATTCCTACACAAAATTTATTGATTAAACTTTCCCCCTGCAAGAACTGTCTCGCAGAAGGTATATAGTTAGCAGCTTCCTCTACCAAGCTACTATCTATTTCGTAAACTTCCCTAAAGCCATTTTCCACGCTTCCGCACCACTGGCGAGAAGCCCAACAATGTGTACCAACACGAAAAAGCCGCGTACCATGTGTAAATTGGTGGTAATGGAAGATGGTAATAGTGGATGATTGCAAGAATTTCCTCATGCTTAGTATCAGCAATAGGAGAAAAACGGGTGACACCCTTTGCATTGGTGTATATTCCGCCTGGTCCTACATAGTTCCCGTCTTGTATTCTTCGACCAAGGCAAAGAACATCTACCTTGTGTTTCTTCACATAGATATCCTGCGCTCGATGTTGAACTATGCTAAACCACTTTGCAGCCAAAGAAGAATCATTCGGGAAAAAGCATTTCGGGATGTGCCGCCAACCATTTAAGGTCCTGCCCCGTATTGATTACTTCTAATCCTGCCGGATGGTTGTTTTCTATCCATTGCAGGAAAGCCGGATATTCCAGATTGCAGCGTCCGAGTAAACAGTCATGTACTCCGGCCTGCTCCATAATGAAACCAAGAGCAATGCTATCTTTTCCACCACTCCAAGCATAAGCAACTTGTTTGCCGTAGATGTGTGGCTTTCACCTGCTCAACCAGACGGTCAATCAGATTGTCAGTTTCCTGCTTCAACACATATTGCTCGATGTTGGAGAATACACGAAGCCAGTCTGTGTGTGATGATGTTTGCTTTTTGCCTAGAACTGTTTTCATAGTTCATTGAATTGTAGTGCTACACTCGTAATGAAAGAACTTTTGCACCTTCATCGTATTTCAGTTGCAGCCAATTATACTTTGTTACCTTAAACCGGATGTTTGCCACGAATCCCGGCAGCGCACGCATGGAATATCCGGCATTGAAAACGAATCGTCCATAATCCAGACCTCCAAGCACCTGCAGACGGTCACCGTCCATGAACTTCCGGCCATTATACAGATTATCCCAGGTCGCATCAATCATGAATCCAGCAGGGAGTTTTATAGTACCGGACAATGTTTCAGTGAACATCTTTGCTTTCATATTGTACGTCGAACGTGCAAGCAAAAAAAGAATCGTTGCTGATAGTTCACATTCAGCCATGTAGCCAAAGTAACTGCTTCGGTATTCATGTTGTATTGAAGGACCGGAGTAACAGAAAGCCACTTGGCAACGTCTGTCCGATAGCCGACAAAAGGAGCGACGGTAGAACCGTTACCCTCCAAAGATGTAGTTACCGGCATAAATACTCGAAACTTAGTCGGTTGAGTAATACCGTCGTAAACTTGTGCTTTAGCAGCCAATGATACTGCAACCAATACGAGCATGATAAACAGCTTTTCTCATTTTCTATGTGATTTTTTTCTATTCAATGACTTCTTCCCCTGTAACTGTTTGTATTGAGAAACTGATTTTCTTATATCCCTTGCTGTTCCCCCTTGCAGATTCGGTCAATGCTCTAAATGTACGAATGTGAGCCTTCCATCTTTTCTGCACAAGCTAAGTATTCACCATGTACCGCTTTTTATCTCTGCAATACGTTTATCCATATCGGTTCGGTCTATCTTTATAGCCACTTCCATTGAACCACGCTGCAAAGGTTTACGACGAACTGCCATAATCCCCTGATGCCAGGATGGTGAAAAGAGAACCGAATACGATCATCAGAATGTTACCAGTGAAGTTCCCATAAGCGAATATTGGTAAACCTACAATCATGCTCGTTAGGATGCCGTAAAACAGCCCTCTTTCGCTCATTCTTATGCCGAGAATAGCAAACACAGTCGGAAGCATTACAGACGAACGTAGCGTCCCGTACAATAAAAAGAGATATAGAATAGTTAGACATGGAATATTTGCTATCAGAATAGCGGAGACGGTGACAACGATCATAGCAAACCGAGCCTGCCCGCACTTCATTCGCGAAAAAGAATAAAGAGAAAAATATTCTTCTGAATCCGTTCATGCCATTTCTCGTTCATAGCTAACCGCTTCACTACATCATGCCCGGCAACTGAACTCACTGCACAAATAATGCTATCAACCGTTGATATCAGTCCGGAAAGTATAAGCACAAAAGAACAGGTATAAAAAACCATTTAGGGGCAGAAGGACCATTACAGCCCCTACATTTGTCAGGCCTGTGTGTCGGATATAGCCAAACCTGTTCCGGCTGCAAAAAGCCAAATACCGCCAAGGAAATAGGTACAACGGCAAAAATAAAGGCAGCGGTTATCATTGTGCGCTTCACTTTGTCAGCTTTCACACAAAAACACCCGCTGCCAGAACATCTGGTCGCCAAACGTCCCAGATAGTAAACCAATCGTTGTAGGAATACCGAAGGACAAAGTAACCATGAGTCCGTTACCCGAAAACAAATCAGAGAAACCACCACTAACACCTCCCCAGACCATTAAACAACGCTTCCGGTCCGGCATTTGAAAACATAATTGGCAGTCCTAACAATAAAACAATCACAATCCAAAGCATCTTCCAGAAGTCGGTAATGATACTGCACCGAATCCCACTTGCGAATGTGTACACCAAAGGACAAAGTGCCATCACCACCGTAGTAGCAGTGAACGATATTCCGGTAATCTTTTTGAAAAGATGGTAGCCCCGGCAAGAAGCTTGAACGGCAAAAACTCATTGTCTGCAACCCGAATGATTCGACAAGAAACAGATTATGGCAACGTTTGGAATACTTCTCACGAATATAGTCCGAGAACGTCCATCCTCTGGCCGGAGCCTTACGCATCTTATTAGCAAAGAAAGCAAATAGCATCAACGTTAATACATTCGGTACAACAAACCAGAACACGCCAACAAGTCCCTGCGTATATGCTTTCTCCGATGCAACGAACATTGACGGAGCCCACACCCATGTAGCAGCCATTGAGAAAGCTGTGAGTAGCCACGGCATAGATCGGTTAGCAACCAAAAAATTCTTCTTTCGTCTTTTTGTGTTTTCGTAGGAACACAACGAGCATCATCATAGCAACAAAGTATGTCGCAATCAGAGCCCAACCCTCTAAACTTGATAATCCTTCCATTTTCACACTAATTTTTAAGATGTAACATCTGTCATTTCCACGCAAATATAAAAGAAAATGCGTTTATTAAACGTCTTTTTTTTAGGCAAAAGTTCGTCTAACAAACGCACGATATTCAATATTAACCTAATGTCTAATAACCAAATACAAGCATTGCGGCATCACGAGAATGTTCATTCGTCGGTTTATTGTATTTAGTTATATTCCTGAATGTCAAAGCATTGACTTTAGTTATAGAATTCTTAGGATGAACCATTTCAAAGGGTATACCAATATCAGTAAGAAAGTCCTCCCATATCTTTGCATCACGTTTAACTGATCCACCCCCTGCAACATTTCCCTTTCTTCTTCTCTTGTCTTATAACTAGATTGATACCACGTTCTTAATCGCGCATCTTCAACACGAACTAACATACTTCCTCCGTACGTTTTATACATTTCTATCACATACATCATTGCTTTATGAATTGAAGTAGTCTTTATCAACTCAAACTTTCTTGCAGTAACATTCCATGTGGCAACCCGGTATTTACCCGGTATCTATGCCGATAACAAAAAGCGTATTTTTTAATCATCTTCAAACTATCTTTTTAAACTATACAAAAAAATACCACCTCCCCCCCTATAGTCCCCCCCTCTCAAAAAATTATTCTTTTGGGTGACTTGAATCTCTATCATTTGCATACTGTGTGGAGAAGTAAACTTTTCCAGTTCCGACCTTTTCGGGAAAACAAGTGTCATGTAAGCATCGTCCGGAATAAACTTGTACCTGGCAGCTTTTATCTCATAGATAGAAAGTGGTTTGTCGGACTTTACAGTCAGATGCCAACGTCCTTCCAATATGCTTGTTATTACCAGATTTGAACCGTGCAGGAAAGCACCTTCTTTGTACTCTCCGTGTTCATCCCGGCAAATAGCTGGACGTTCATAGGTAGCATTTAGCTCTGCAATCAATTCATCGTTTAATCGCTTTCGTTTCAATGGGTAGGGACTATGATTGCAGGATTCAAATTTTGCAACTGTCGGTTTCTTTTCCGTTTCCGAGTTATTGAGAAGTTCTGATAACTTGGTTTCTTTTTACTTGTCCTTCTTTAAGGAGCATTGAATTTTTCTCAATGTCTTGCATAATTGTAACTCTTTAAATGGTTTATAATCAATATCTAAATTTGGTAAAGTGGATGATCGGCAGTAGTTCAGCAAACGACATACCAGTAAACCACGCTTTCAATCTTCAACAGTCAGCCCGTCGTTCTCCGCTATTTGTTTCAGAGTAAGCATTGGTATTGGCTTCCCGTCGATACAATAAACGGCACGTTCTATCCCGTCGTCAGCATCGGTGTACTCCATGACGCTCAATGTCTGTAATCCTACGCCATCATCTTTGCCGAGACAGAATAGTTCTACCTGAACATTCCCTTTTTCATAGGGCCTACCTTTCCATTGCCGGACAGAGATAACAGCTTTCCCTTCCTGCACTTTCTGCATTATTCCCGACCAACGTTCCATATTGGTACGAATAGTATGTACCTTCATTATTCCGGAAGCAGAAGGGACAATAGCAAGTTTTGCAGTCACCACCGCAGGTAGTACATTCTTCTGCTTGTTCTTGCGCTTTCAACGCCAGCATTTCTAACTTTTCCTTTTTGAATCCAGTTTGTTCTCCGGCTTTCGGATGCTCTTTAGGAAACTCCTTAGAAAGCATCAATACATAAACTTTGGTTTGTTCTTTTTTCATAATTACTATTTGTTATTGGTTTCTACTATGTAGTTCTGAATATGATTTCCACCCCAGTTCGGTAAACTGTTTAGAATAGACTTCTCCGCGCGGCATTATTGGTTGCCAATTCTCATCACAAAACAAACGATAATGATACACTTCCACCTGTTTACCCTGCTTACTATATGGAGGTTCACACCACAATAAACGACGATTATTCCCGAAGAACTTTTCCAGCATGTGTCCTAACTTCCTAAAGATCCCGTCCACCGGGAAAGGAGATAGACAAATGATAACAACGTTCGTAGTCTGGGTTCTTCCACCAACCAGATGTATGATATCCAACATCACGAGTGAGAATGATAATACAATCATATCGCTCTACGAACCACCGGCAGCTTTCAAGGTAATCAGTCTGCGCAGAGCCGTCAAACGTCCCCCCTTTTGCAACTTTAGCTATACGAGGAAAGATGTCGGCATCAGTAGTATTAAACGGAATTCGCTTCATAATCAAAAAAGTTTTGGCTGTTGCTGTTCTGTAACTATCTTATTCGCTCTCTCGATCTCATCGTCTATCTCTTTCTCCACCTGTTTACATTGTCTCAAAATGGCAGACGAACGAGTTTTAAAATATTCTTTTTTTGAAGTTTCCGCATGTAAGAAACTCTCTTGAAAAATTGTTTTGCATCCATAATGATAAGTTTTTGTAATCTTTTTATTAAATTTGCACCGATACTCAAATAGAGTATCGATTGACGTTCAGTCTCTCCTTCATAGAAAGCGGCAATTTTTCAAAACAACGAAATAGAATGGACGGTGTTCGTGTATTGCGTTATCACAATATACGTGCCCGTTGTATCTATGCTTCCTTGTTGGGTTGTTTGCCGCACCTCTATGAAGGGCGTAGTTATTTTCGGGCACGTTCTTTAAAAAAACATAGCAAGCATGAGCAACTTTAGAACTTTCAGAGATTTCTTCCATTTCAATAAAGAAGTAGTGTGTTTAATCGTTTTGGGTTATATAGCACTTATCTTTATAATCATTGTATTAAGTATGACTATCAGTGAGCAAAATCGGACGATCAATCTTTTACAGAACGGAATAATCAGAAAGCAAACAACACAATACATCAATAAGCCACGTGTAAAAAGTTGCTAGAAAACGAATATAGAATGTTTACAAATATTAACCACAGATAGCTAATTATTTTTTTTCAGCCGGGACTTTAATACATTGTTATAGTATTCATCATCCACATAAGACCACAACTCTTCAATCTGGGATTCACTTAAAAAGAACTCCGATAAAAGATGGTCTATTACCAGACTTCACCGATTCAATCAATTGGCTTACTGATCCATAATCCCCTTCAACCTTTCGATCATGGTATTTGCAAACCCAACGGACCATTCAGACACGGTCTTAGAATCTACCGCTATTGCAATACTATCATGCGAATTAGCGCAGAATCCTTGCATAGCAGCTTTCGCCAATTCAAAACGTCGTTGTTCCCAATCTACAACCGGAATAATCCTTTCAGTCTTTATCCAATACGCATCCCTCGTATGCATTCCTTCCGGAACAATGGCAACTAACTTACCTTCACTTGTCATAACAGGTTTAAAGCCTTCTGAATTTCGTTTACTCCCTCGTGGGGAATGATAATCTTCATTTTATCCATTTCTCTTTTTTATATATTTTGAATACATATCTTTATCCATCTGCTCTTATAGCTGTTACTGTGTCAGTTCTTACTGTTTCACACACTGCTCTAGCATCTTTTGATACAACTTTCGCAATAGTATTATCCAATATAACTACCGTATATTTCATGCCAATATCCTGTGACATATCCACATCTCTAGTATTTTTCTCTAGCTGAATAGCCAAATACCTTGTAGCTCTCGCTAATCGCTGAATATCATCAGGAATCTTCATATCATTATCAAGAGCCACACGCCCTAATATTTCAGCTATTTTCAATTCTATTTCCTTCATTTCTATCTTTGTTATTAGTCAAACAGCTTAAATTCATACACCCACACAAATGGGTTTTCTTCCCATGTACCTTTGCCGGATACTTTATCTATCAAGTCAGCAAAAAGCATCACGAGGGCTAAAATAGTCGGGAATGTCTGCATACGAAAATGAATAGAAAGGAATATCTTTCTGGTACCGGCATTCCATTCAAATATCCCTTCCTTCAAACAATCATCATCGGATATTTCCTGTAGGCGTTCTACTTTTTATATTGGTTATCTTTATGTGATGTTTACAAGCATACGACTTAACAAACATCTTGTTATTCCATCCTGCGGAATCCTTCATGAGACCACGAATACTCAAATCTTTCGGATGTCTATCTAATGAGTCTGGGGTATAGCCTGAATCCTTGTAGCTTTGCGCAATTGCAACCACTTCTCCGACTTGAAAATTAGGAAATATTTGCCCGGCATCAATCATACGTTCATCTTCATCATGCAGACAAACCTCTACAAAAGCTCTCCAGAAGGTTTTCTGCAAACATAATATCCAGCTACATTCTGTCCTCTGAACTTTGATGGATATGATATGACCCTTCTCGTCATAGTCTTTCGACCCTCTAGTACAGCCTGGGTTAAGCCGTACTTATCATTGAACATGATTTTCTTCATTGTCATTCCTCCTTGATTAATTCCGGGTTATCGTAAATGTTGCCAATCATAATAGTATCATCCATTCTTGTAAGGTCAGATTGCCCGAAATAGAATAAATTTCGACCATTAGAAAGTTGAAAACGACAATTATCATATAGGATAGCTTGAGCACGCGTAACTGAACGCGAAGTACAATTGAT